>Ga0116227_10001077_pt1 | contig 58860 bp, 55 predicted proteins | sample S1TSphgellanicum_FD_89693 | JGI IMG/M metagenome (GOLD analysis project Ga0116227, IMG submission 89693) | Host-associated microbial communities from peat moss isolated from Minnesota, USA - S1T2_Fb - Sphagnum magellanicum MG | ecosystem: Host-associated > Plants > Peat moss > Unclassified...
ATCAACACAAAATCAGAGATCCGCCGTCACTCTCCATTAGAGGCGGCCAAACCGTCCCCTCGTTCACATGTCAAGTCCAGTCTAGAGAGTTTTCTGGAACGGTCACCCATTGTCCGGCTACACATATACCTATTTTTGAATAACCTTATTTATTCATTTAGTAAAACAATATTTTTTTCCAAATTTTTGTTTCATGTGAAATGTATTTTTTAAAAAAAAATTGTAACACATGAATTTCAACATTATTTTGATCATATTAAGATGTTACATCTGCTAAACATGATAATGACAAAAGTAATCAATTGATAATGTATAATAATTTATTCATAAAACCAATATTACATAACAAAATGAAACAAAATAACATATTGCTAAACCCAATGACATTGTGTGATTAATTAAAATCATGAGAAAATCTAAATAAATTTTCATAAGATGTTCATATACAAATTGTGTTGCAAAGCAAAAATTAAGTTATTGGTTGAAAGTTTAAACAATTAAAATTTTTAAAGATGATTTTGCACAAAAACAAAGTTAAAATAAATTATTATCCATTATATTGGGCATGATGCTTTAACATTATGAATGAAAGACATGCATAAATATGGTTAAAAATCAAAATAGTTATTGAAATTTTGTATATCAAAATTTGCTTGAAATCTTATAGCCACATTTGTTTAATCTGATAATCATATATTCACATGAATGAACTTACATTAAGTCCATATGTTTGATGAATTTTAATATATTATGAACTCGATTTTTATTTAAAAAACACTTATACATTCACAGGGTTTCCAAAAGTATTACATTGTTTTCAATGTGAAAGCAAAAATAAACACCTTAAGTTCAAGCCAATAATATGGCATTTGCCATTGCTCACATATCTTATAGAATATTTTCAATAACAAAATTTATTCAAAATACAATAACTCTTACATTGTTGGTTTAAACCAATGTTAACAAGTTTGAATTATTAGACCAATATTATTATGAATTCTTGGTCAAGTTTTGAGATATCTAAACTACAATTTTGCTATATAACTAAATTTGAATATAGACCATGCAATTAACCTCTTCTTGAAACCTAAACCTTTTATACCCCTTTTAAAGAAGTCCACGCTCTCTATAGCATAAAGCCAAGACCCAAGACTTGCTTTTGACGCAGGTTATTAGTTTTGATCAATTATACACAACAAATAATACATAATCTTTTATCTTTAGTGTTGTGCACTAGTTCAACAAAACTAGATGCCCCTCCCTCAAGAGAACGCACTCATACAAGAACCTCCCCTACATCATTACCAAATCACTTGGTGCACCCCCTACTCATTGAAAGCTTTCTAGTGGTACCAAAAACACAACACAATCAAGGCCCCATGGTTGGGAAATCTCAAAAGTGACAAAACAAACAAACTACCTTCCTCAATAATAGAACAATAAAATGAGTGAAGCATAAGAAAACACTATTCCAAAAAGTTGTAACACTCAATTCTGAAATACCTCACCTAAAGACCCTACTATAACAAATGAAGTGGCTTTTACTCACACCAAGTGCAACAAAGATAAAAGTTGAATATACTTATCAAAACCTATATGCATATCTTGTACCATGTTTAGATTCAATGACCATGTCACATGAATTGAATCCATAGGTGCCAACGTAAACACCAAAAATTGAAGCATTTTTCCAACTCAAGATATTAATGTTATTTAGAAATCAATTTGTGGGAAAATTTCAATTGAAATACTTTGAATATTACCCTTGCAATACCTTGTTCACAATTAACAAAATATTAATTTTGTGGTCATCGCTTGGTCACCTATTTTGGGTCCATCAATTGATGACCACAAAATATAGAATACCCCACAAATCTTCTAAAATTTGAATTCATTTCCTATATGAAAGTCCACCACTAAACTCTCTCCAAGTCCAAAAAAACAAAGTCCCCGCCAAAAATTCAGTTAGTTTACTTGAATCAAACTAAAAAGGATAGGAGCACCAACAAGGAATTGGGTTTAAAACAAGCCCGTGAGGAATCATTCTTTATCCTCATATACCATGAATATTATATGAAAATTCAGACAATCCCAATGTTGCACCACTGTTTCCAGAGCCAAAAATGGCATCCCAAAGTGGATGTTCTTTGAAGGTTTGACGGTGCATTCTCTCAAGTGCCACTTGCCAAAAACTTTGACATGAGTTGGCTTGCCTAAAGTAGAATGATAGTATTCTCACAAGGCAACAACATCCATCTTCCGAGAGGAGACTTCCAAACGTACCGACATCCATACATGGCATGCACGTTGTACACTCCTTGAAAGCTCCACAAAGAAGACCTTTGCCCAAGGCTCAAATGAGGCTAATGGGCTTAGCTCACTTGGCACGGAGAAGCTGAAATCCATACACAAAGAACAGAAATTACCACCAACCATATCAACAAATGCTTCTGGTCCTGAAACATTACATGCAAACAATCTCTTGTTCAAAGCTAGTTGAATTGTTTTTGCATCATTCAATTTCAAGCTAATAGATGACAAAATGTTTGTGTTCTTGAAATGGCTCACCCATTGCTTAACATCAACAGAGTTGTGCAAATCCATATTGCTTCATGATTACCCATATTGCTTTATGATTGAGATCCTACTCTGCACTATGAAACACAATAAGATGTTTTGAGATGCATGTATCAGCACCTCCTAGAATGTGTAACAAGCCTTAGAGAATACTTTCAGATCACTGAGGTTTGGTTGTGTATAAAGATCTAGTGGCTAACCTCAGAAGCTCATCTTCATCAAGAAGCATCTCAGCATTGCCTTCAGGCTTGATTGTACCTGGTAGTATACTGAGCCAGTCAAGGTCTTGAAGTTAGCCATTATAGAATGTCCTATGAACCAAATGTTGATCTGCAGAATCTAATACCATCTTAGATATTGACAGACATCAAGATCAACTTGGCAGAACAGAATGCAAATGTCCATGAATTAAACCAAGAGATCTCCTTCTTTGACTTATGAAGGTCTACAATGAGATGATCATGGAGCACAGACCTGCTTACAAGACCCTGGTAGAGATGAAGTGTTCCTGCAGCCAAGCAACGCCCTGCATGTGATGCCCTTTCTCTCTTAAATATATACACTACTGGGTAGCCTAGTAACCATCTGTCAGACCACACACAATTTGTTAGTAACTTTGAGTATATCTTACAAAGAAGCTGCTCATCTATAAACTGGAGCTACCTTAACTTATGGTAACACATGTTTGAGTGCAGTGGAGACTGTAAGTTCAGCATCTGATTTCTGACATTCCTGCTTGCAGAGGATCTTCTTCAAAAACCAGCCAACAAATGAAGAATGCAAATAGGGCAAAAGACTGCACCCGTTTTGCGCACCCGTTTAGTGTTGGCAGCAGGATGTCAGAGTTGCTTAGAATGCTACCTGCCTCCAACATTGGCAACTTGTCTTCAGATTCTTTATGTCTGCTTGGTTCTTCCGTGTTGAAATTGGAATGGGCCAAAAGGAGAGAAGACAACTGATTTTTCACAACACAGAGATGCTTCACAACTATCTCGTGTTGAGCTTGGCACACTCTCTGTCACAAGAAACCAAATCTTAGTTTCAAAGAACCCTGTAGTCTGCAACTATGTAAAAGTAATTGCAACCAAATTCAAGTTGGAGCACAGTAATCAAAGAATTTATGTCTGAAACCTGATGATTTGTTGGAAAACAAAAACCCTAGCCTCAATTGCATACTGTACCTTAGGCAAATTCTCATCAAGGCTGACAAACATGATTTGACAACTTGCATTCAAGCTTTGCTCCATAAAGTCCAGCATATAGAGAGGGTGAACTAAGTATGCACACCCTTCCATGTCGAGTACCCGCAACAGAACCATTTCTATCACTTCCTGGAACCAATTTTCTCACATCATCAGTGCCAAGATCGTCAAGTCCGTAGTTACAACTCATGTTAGGGATGCACATCTCATGCCAAACGTATCTCTGATGATATCCCTTCGTGGATACAATATCTCAGCCACATGACCTGCTTCAAGCAATGGAAAAAATGAAGCTTGAACCCATTTGCACTGGGAATGGACACAAAGAATCTGATCAAGCACGAATCCTTCTCCTTGGGACAGGACACAAAGAATCTCGAAATCTAAGATAGGTCCTCGAGTTGACAACCTGTGATAGATGCTGAAGGAGATCGCAGAATTGCCGCAAAAAGGGAGGATTGTAAGGCAAATAGTCAAGCAAAACCACAGATCTAACCCCCGTGCTCACTGCCAGTATGTCTGCAAGCCAAGCCAAGCCAAGGCAGAGACTTGTGGTTTAAACTCCAGGCCGACAAAAGAAAGGCGCAGGAAAGAAAGAAGGTAAAGGGGCATAAGGTATACCAAGGGCAAGACGGCGCCGCACTGATGCTCGCAGGCGCAGTTTCATTTGCGATACTTGCTGCTGCAGGCTGTCCCACAGATGCTTCATTTTTGTCCCCAAAAACCTTTTGTACACTTCTTCGCGTTGGATTTTCTTTTGTCGCTGCGGTGGGAAAATTCGTCAAAACAGAAGAACATACTGCCTGGTGCCGCCGCTTCCAAAAGTTTAGAAACTTTGGTAGTTTCATCCCCGCGGAATTCTTTCCATGGCGTTGGAGCGAAAGCTGGTTGCACCGATAGGTACCTTTGTGCGGTGGTGGGCCCCTGAAAACATCCAATTACGCTCGGAATACTGAAGGAAAGCAATGTTCGAAAGTGATGAGAACTCCTCACGGAGAACAGAATGCGTCACAGCAAAGTGTGGGTGAAGCTGCAAGGAGAATCAAGATGACAGAAGAGAATACTGGATCAGCAAAGTAAGGGAGCCGCCAAAGGAGGATAAGCACAAAAACCTGCGAAGGAGATTCGAGAAGCTCTCTAGGAGGGCATAAGTTAGGAGGTGCTACAAGATTGCAGATTGGTTTGGGCCATGGCAGCAGCAGCAGCATCTCAATGCTTCTTACCAGGTGTGCCTATTCATTTCAGCTTGGAACCATGGAGCTGTGGCAAGATGAACAAGAGAGAAAACAAGCTGGGGAGGTTGAGAGTCACGCACAGGCATAGTTGGTGTGGGAGGCCACCTGCACGACAATGTCTCTTTCACTGCAAAGGCAGTCTACGAAGGGGTTCTCTTTGCGTCATGGCATTCTCTCCTTTGCCCGGTATACATCTCTCTCCCTTCTTCTTCAATTGTCCATGCTTTCAACATCAACTTGATACCAAATGGTTTCCTGAGAGTCTTACTGGAGACTGCTGAGAGCATAGTTGATGGTTTCAGATTGATTGCAGATCCTGAAATGGTCTGAAAAGCCAAAAATTGAGACAGATACTTTCTATTTTCCCAAGCTGTTCTTATCGGACTATTGGATGGAATCTTGGTGGTTGGCGTGTCAATCCAGATTCCTCACATTCAATTGTTGTTGTAGATGCAAATTGCTACAGTTGGATTGGTGTATGATTTTTTTGGTTTATTGCTTGCTCATTATGATGTTCTAAAATATGCAAAAGTGGAATCGGTCTGAAGCAGCTGTAGCATCAGATGCTGTAGTGTCAGAAGTGGAGGCGCATATTTCTCTAGCTTTCAGTACCGGTCGACTTGACCTCAGTTACCGTGGTATGTTTGCTCATTACACATGGCCCTTTCACAAGCTTTGCAGCATTGGATAAACTTGTCGAGGCCTGTGCATCAGTGCTGTCTATGGTAGTAATCCCTGGTCCTCTGGAAGAATGGTAGCTCAAAAGCTCATGTGTGAGGATTTCAGACACATCCCAGAGAATGTTTGTGGACAAAAATATTTGAATTTTTCTGATGCAATCCTTTGGCACATAAATGCTTCCCCAAATGTGATGTCAAGCATCAAACAAGTCCCTTACCAAATTTATTTGTATCCCAAACCATGGGCATTCATGCTTGTATGTCTTTTCTATTCAATTTTCAGGACTTGAGGAGGTGCCATTGCGAGTATTCCAAATTGTTGATCTTGTAGATCTCTCCCTAGCTGGAAATAAGATCAGCAGCTTACCGGATGATATCAAAAATCTTGTTAATGTATGTTTCTTGTCTCCAAGCTTTGAAACTCTAAATCCTAACTGTAAACCCATAAGATGATACAGTTGAAAATGGACCCTTGCAGTTGTCTGAACAACTTCCTTTCTGCTCCCTTGCATGGTCATTTCCCTCTGTTTTGCCCCATGATAACACTCTTCTTGCTACATCTTCAGTTGATGGCAACTGTTCTTCCAGTTGTTAACTGGTGAAAATGTGGGACAGTACAGTTGCGCAGGCTGGGTTTAGCAGGCAACAGACTGCAGGAGCTACCAGCAAGCATAGGTGATTTGCAGCAACTAGAGGGTCTTTGGATTACTGGCAATATGCTTCACTCTCTCCCAGCTGAGGTTTGCCTCAATTGCATAACTGAATGGTGTGTTATTCTGCAATGAAATTTGCAAGTGAAGTGTGACAGGAAAGTTGCTGTGTGTAAGTGGTCTCTGCATTTGACATGGATTTTTGAGAAGTGATGAGAGTAAGGGCTTGGGTGATACAGATAGGAAATTTGAAGCACCTGCGGATGCTGGCACTTGATGGCAATAAGCTATCCAGCATTCCTGAGTCTATCTCTGGGTTACAGGACCTCCAGGTGTGCATGAATTGCCCTGTTAGTCACCTAAACATAAAGAAGCCTTGCCACACAGGTCATTAATGAAAACTCTTGGTCCTCAACCCTTAATGAGTATGCAAAAGTATGACTAGTACTGTACCTCATCTGGAATTTGCATCTTTCCTACACCATCATAACACCACACATGTCAAGAAAAGAACTTGTGTACCACTAGCTTCAAGTTGCTGTTTGTCTCATTGTGTGTACTTACCCTTTTGACGTTTTATTGTCTAGTAAGGACCAATGTTGTAAGCTACTCTGTGGCCATTGTGAGTTCCAGGTGTTGTCAGTTGCTGGCAACAATCTACAAGAAATCCCAGCTGGTAAGCTGCTGTCTCTCATGTCCTTGATTTCAGAACCCACCTCACGATACTCAGATTTTCCGTCTCTGACAAGGTGCAGCACATGTCAAGTGAGAGAACATCTTTGTTTGCAAGTCAAAACCAGAGAGGGGAACATTTTTTGGCAGTAGTTCTGTGATTCCTCTCACTATTCCTTAACCCTGCTACATACTCCACTATATTTGGATCATGTTGACAGGATTGAAAAGGTGAATGATGGTACCATAACATAATGTTGAAATGCACCACAGGTATTGGAAGCCTGAAGGTATTGAAAGTTTTGGCTGCACATGGGAATCAATTGCAATGGCTACCTGATGCTCTGACTCAACTTTCATCCTTACAAGACCTTTGGATTCAGGCAAGCATCCCTTCACCTCTTGATCCTGCAACACCTCTCAGCATTTTTTGGATGATGTGGTCTTTCTTTGAGATATCCCCTTTACTAGAACCCATGCTGTGAGTTTTATTAGTGGTATACAGACTCAAATTCACTGGCTGAACTGCAGGGCAATAAACTAAAGGCTCTGCCAGAGAATTTGGGTGGATTATGCTCATTACAGCAGCTGTCACTAGCAGACAATCTTCTTGAAGCTCTGCCTGAATCCATTGGACAGCTCCTTGCTCTCAAGACACTTTGGTTGTGAGTGATTTCTTCACGCTCTTTGAGTGCTTGTGGTTGGGATATCCCTCTGATTAGGTGACATTAAGGATATTGAACTGGGATGCCTCAGGTATGGCAACAAGCTCAAGAGAGGTCCAAGGAGCCTTGCAACAATGAAAAAGCTTTTGCATGTGTGGCTCGAGGTGGGATACTTGCTTGTAGAAGGTGTCCTTCATTCTATTGTTCCTCCTCTCCACCTCAGATTGAACTGATGACCTCAACTTAGGATTTTATCCCATCTTTGCAGATTTTCCTTACTTTTGCATCTAATGAGGAAAGTTTGATGGACATGCCAATGGAGATGTTTAGTATCTGCAAAATATCTTAGTTGGGGTATTAGCAGAGTGGATGTTAGTACCATGTTACAACTCCCTATCCTTGTGGGGACTCCTGCATTCACTTTATCCAAATGTAGCGTTGACTTGTATTGTTATTTGAACAGAGCAACACAGTTTTCAAGTTCCTGAAGACACCAAGCATGTATGTGTTTAATGTTTGGTCTTGGGTCTTGAATAGAGCAATCCACTGGAAGGCCAGTATTTGAGGGAGATTTTACCAACAATTCCTCACTTAAATGCTTTTGGTGTCACTTCTGATGTGGTACATTGTTTCATCATCCCTGATTGTTTCAAATGACCTTTTGCTAGGGCACATTATACTCCTTGTGATGATACAAAGGTGCTGTAACAGTGACAGCATACTCATTATGGATTTTATTGTTTGTATTGAGTAAATGCTAGTAGCTAGTAAACAAAAGGGCTATTATGAGCTTTGAGTATTCCATGCAGATGGAATGTATTGTGTAAGGACAATGCTGGTAGATATCTCATTTGGAATAAGGCAATTCTTTTCTTCTTGTTGCATCATCATTTGGTGTATTCACCTTGCAGGAATTTCTTGAAGATATTCCTGAAGTAATGAAGAATGTTGTTACTGTGACCAAGATTGCTGGATCAGGTGCTGCACAGGGCTGTGGGGGCTACTTCAAGGTACTGTAACATCCCCCTTAAGATCTTCCAAAAACCATGAATGGGCAAGGATACTTGCTGAATATCAGGCCACACAGTCTTAGTGTCCAGCTGGTATCCTCATATCTGCTATATTCTTCAAAACCACTGGTCCATGGTTATTATATCCTCTGCATCACAACCTTGGAAGTCCTGTATCTGTTCTGTGCCACAGCTTCAGCAGTGGAACCCACAGGAAAAATCAGATATCATTGTTGTGGCTTTTGGGAGTGCCCCTGGTGTGCCCAATTGGTGAGTGCTTTCATCACCTTTAAACATTATGCCCCTTCTGTTAGTTGATTAAATACTGGAAATGTGCAGCTTGAATCCAACCTCTTGTTTGTGGTGTGAGTGCAAGTCAAGGTCTAAGATGACTAGCAGAGGGCTATTGCAACAACCTGTTGTTTGTTGCCACCATCATAGAATACTTTGTTAGAGTGTCACACTGTGGCTGAGTCATTGAAACATCAACCAAATACTTGGCACAATACTGAACTTGGCAAACCTGTTCATTTGGTGAATTGTCCATCTCTTGATTGTGGACTTGCTTACAGTGATGTACATCAATGACCAGGGGAGGAGTTTTACGAAAGGCCAAGATGGAGATTAGAACACAAGGGTCAATCTCTGTGTTTGATACCCTTTATGTTGTGGACAGCCAGCGCTCATGGTACACACATGAGGATTGCTGGGAACTGGACAGAAGCAATGCAGAAGAGAAGTGTCAGCAAGCAGGGCCCCGACAACCAAGATTAGGGGAATACTACCAAATGGAGTTGGAAATCTCTTTGAAATCATACAAGCATGTAATCATGCTTGGTGATTCAATGGGTGCGAGTGCTGCTCTCTTGTTCTCTCGACTGGCCACTTCAGTCCTTGCCTTCTGCCCACAGGTATTTTCTGTTGCTGTATTTGATGTCTATGTTTGTGCTTATTTGAGCATCAAACCAAAACTCCAAGTGATTGGGACTCATGTCCACCTTCCAAGTGGTTGTTAGTTTCAATTCACCACTAGGTCATGCTAGTTGTTACCTGCAATAGCCAACCCAAATATAGTAGGGTCACTGGTCATCAGTAACAAGTGCAGGTGTCTAGACATTGAAGCTTGGAGGAAGATCATGGGCCCTGTTACAGTATTTTGAAAGTGTTCATCTGCAAAAGGAAGTAGTTGCCCCACGGGTGAATAGTCACTTGTAGAGTTGGCAAATTTCAAATCATTCTTTTTCTTCTTTCATTCACTTATCACTCTTTTGGGAGATGAAGGGTGCTGTTGAAGGTGAGGAGAGTTGTAAAAGCTGTGTCATGCCCAAATATAGTTGCCATTCCACACTGCACCATTTTTTCCATCCAGGATCTGTATTGTGGTAGGTAGCATATTTGGATGCAATAGAACTTGTGTTCTGTGATTTCTTGCAGCAGCCCTTGGATGCTCTCCTGAAAACTAGTTCTCACAAATCTTCATGGGAATGGGAATGACATGACTTCTTTGGCACTACATTTGTAAGGTGGTCTTATTTGAAGTTTTGGCATGTACTAGGTGGATCTCAGCACATCTTCGATCAGGCCTGGCCAAGATGAAGCATGGCTGCAAGCATTTCAGCAGGAGATTCTGCAGGCTGTGTCAGCCTCATCTGCTAAGATATGTGTGCACTGTGGTACATGGTCACATGATATTGATCAGGCGAAACTTCTACCAGCCTCAAAGGTTGTCACTTGTGCAGACTAAGAATTTCTCAATTAGATTCGCAACTTTTCAATAGTGTCAAATTTTCAGAGTTTCTGAACCAAATGCAGTTTAATGACTAGTTTTATAACAGAATGGGTTAAGGTTCACAGTGATATGCAATGGACCATGTCTGGGAAAATACTCATGCTGCAAGCACCCTTTCTTCTGGTATGCTCTTTTCATATTTACTTACATATTATAGCATATGCATCTATGGCAGGTGAAACTGGAGGTGCATAATGTGGATGATCACCGTCTTGCAAAGGAGCTTGACACACAAAAGAAGCTTGTCAGCCTTGTACTTCAGGAGATAAATGAGGCAAACCTTGCATGCACAACTTAAGCTGTCATGTTGATGGTAGATGATCAGACACATGTTGCTCAATTGATTCCATAGATTATTTGCTGTTCTCTGAGATGCATGCATACATTTTTTCAGGAAAGTTTGTTTCCAGCCTAAATATGAACAATACCTGAGATATTCCCAAAGCAACTCTCCAGATAACCCAGATGTGGTGAACATTGGTTGTACAATCCTCAATATTTGACTGAGTAAATATTTTTAGGTAGTACAGACATCAATCTTGCGTTCCTGTTGGAAGATTGACTGGTCAAGTACAATTCACACATTAGATCAGTAGAACCTAACAATAGAATACTTCAGCCAGTAGAGCACCAACTTCTGTACCACTCTAGCAATAAATAGCTGGTCAATACAACTGTAAATCTGCTGGATGGAACCATTGTGCATGTAAATGATTAGTGATAAAAAAGCAAGTAGGGCTTTGTATATTCACCAACTTGCCATAATCCAATGAGATGAAAGCAATTCTAAGATTATCAATGCACTTCCTTTCTTTGTCAGTCAACCTCATTGTGTAATAAGGTACCTCATCAGCTAATGCTATTATTCCTCAGGTTTGCCAGCCAGGGCATTCTTCTTCTCAGCTGTCACTAGAAACCAAAATTGTTGATGAGATTGCTGTTCAATTGCAATTACACCAGTTGCATGCACACCAAAAATGCCCAACCTGTTCTTGGGAATCTGTATCCAAGGACAAAAACAACAGAAAATCCCAACAGAGATGTGTGAAATGACAACTGCATGTCCAGATTTGCAATGTAAGATGGCATCTGCTTACTAGAATCCTCAAATGTGATCACTGAACAGAGAAACTCCAATATTTTCCAGGGGCAGCAGTAGACTAAACAATGAAGTCATAAACACAGCTGTGGTGCACAAAACAAATGGCTGGATTCCACAAACCAGTCAACAGTCATCGAAATCCTCCAAAAGTTACTTTACATCCGTGGTGCTGCAGCAGAACCCACCAGCAAATTCAGCACATCAAACATGACACATAGCACTCACAGATCCTTTGTGCAAATTGCTTAAGTCAAGTTGGTTAAATTTCCTAGAATATTAGATAGCTTCAAGAGGATCCAAGAGCAAGGCAACAACTTTGCATTGAAAGTGTCTTTTACCTCCACCAAGGGTAGCTTCAGGTAGTCGCTCTATGGAGTACCGGTGTTGTGTAATGTACATGATAGGAACACCAGGAATCTGCAAGAGAGCAACCCATCACATCAATCCCTGGCAGCTAGTCTAGAAAACTTGTTGCAGTATGCCCCATGCCAAAAACCAGTCCTGTATCTCTAGAACAAGTGTGCCATTACAACACAATTTACTAAAGAAAGCCAAAACAAAGCCTAACAAATCCCATGTAGAAAAGTCTGCTGCAGGTGAACATTGGTCACCTTGCGAATACGACGCTTCAAATCTCGATCACAAGTGGCCACAATGTAACACTTATGCTGCAAGCCAACCATATCTCACTGGTTCAGTCAAACTAGATGTCACTAGTAGGAAAATTGGTAGACACACTGGAAACTACAAGGCAGTTAGCAATCTACAATCCAAAATTGTAGTTAGTTAGAGAAAGGATACAGGAAATATGGGGTGGGCCTACTTGGGTAACACGTTCAACAAGACAGTCATCAGCATATGTGCCCTTGTGAGTGCATGGCAACCTGTCGAATCGTGGGTCCTTCGCAATCCTGTTATATGTGCTCAAACTTCAGAACTGTTCCAAGCACCACAAATCAACACTAACAAACAATACAACATATACACAGACAAAGACTTCAATATGGCAAACAAAACTTCACCCACCACACTGACATATACAAAGAGAATTTTTCAAACAGGTACTGTAGTCTGTAAGACAACAATTGGTGTTCAACCAGGCCACTACTGTGTGACCAAAAAACAGCTTCCAAAGAAGCTATCACTTTGCAGAGCACCTTTGAAGCATTGTTGTTCAAAGAATCTATTTTAAAAGCAACAACACATGAACTAAAGGAAATACCAGATTGAGGGAGGCAATGTGATCAGAGGACTTTCCTACCTCAAAGCAACACGATACTTTTGACCCAGCTTTTCAAGCTCAGCCATGACACAGTCTGTGATGCATGGAGTACCTGCTTTCCATGCCATGCAGCCCCTTTGTATGCATTGCAAAGGCCATAGTAATAAGACAAAAAGGTGAATATCGCTTGAAACTCTTTGTGTGATCCACTTACAACAAAATCATCCTAGGCCCAAACTCAACAGTGGGATCCAATCATGACGCTGAAGGGACAGATGTGATACTTACACTTGGCATACAGACAATCCATCATTGCCTTCTCCAAGTCCAACTGCAAAACCGTGTAGATAGAAAGCTTTCATAGTTAAAATACATTCAACATGACCATTATCGTTAGAGACATAGACAACAGTGGATTTCATAGGTTGAAAAAAAGGCCGTATGGTTTTCTTGCCCATGTGCCAAATTCAATCTGTGAATTGGTTGCAATGAATAGAAAAAAGGAGTCCTGGGGAAAGGAGAAGGTTCAGAACAGGAATTCACGAACAACTACAAGATTTGCTGAAATTCAATTAAGTGAAAGAGAGAACTAAATGTGTATGGGAAAATAAATAGCTAGCTAGCAAACAAACCTTGTTTTGAATGGAGAAGTTGATGAAGTTTGTATCCACCAGCACTTGATATGGTGGACCTAGTGCGGTGTTGTACTTGAAAAAAAGTGCTGAAGATGTGTTGGGTCTGCAAAACATTCAAGCACACTTGCTAGTCCCACTTAACATATCTAGCTTCAAAGCCTGTGGCCACAAGACATTTGCACTAGCTTTGGACTCAGGAAGAACAGTATCTTCCAGGGAACGTGTTCCATTCTCTCTCCACAAATGCACATATCACTGGACAACACCTTCTCAAAAAAGCTTGTCTGTTCTCTATACATTATACAATTATGAACTGCCCGTGTATTCAGAGACAAGGATCAAAATTTCAGTTGATTGAGATTGCCTCCCCTCTTACATACTTCAAAAATTTCAACTAAAAATGCGGTATTTCTTTTGACCTTGAACCAATAGGCTTTCCCTCCTGCCCAAAGTCCATAAGTAACGAAGGATGTGAAGGCAGATGTCCACAAATACTGAGCTCTTGCTTCTCACTCCAGTAAACTTTGCAAGTATCAAGCTTCATACCTCAGAAACTCAACGATCGGCCAAAAATTGAGTATGACCTACAGGAAAGCTAGGATTCAACAAACGAAATTGGCGCAAAGAATTTCAAGGTCTGGGCACGTACACATTTCTTGGGAGTTTCTCTTTCTCAGTATTTTTCTTTGAAGGATTCAGCACATCCTCTTTATACCTGCAAAGCACATACGCGGATCCAACTATACCTCATTACCAAACTGACAGATGTTTTCTTCCAAAACCCCCTAAGAGAAAGAAAAACAGAAACTCGCACACAAATTATAGTCAGATGCCCAAAACAAAAGACGGAAGTGCATTGGCGAAAATTTCTACAGATTTTGGATTCCTCACAGAGAACAACGCAGACACACACACAAAGCATAATGGTGAGTGGTAGCGGAAAACTCACTGCTTCACAGCACGAGGCGTTAGCATGCGCTTCATCTGCGCAAATTTTCTAGTCTTCTTCGCCTTACCCATTTCGCTAATTTCTGTAGCCTCAAAGTGCAGACCGACGCTCGAATTGCAAACCAACGATCAAGCGCACGACGCACCAGAGATTCACACTCCCTCGTACTCTCGAGAGGACGGGATGCGGGCTCAAGCAATTAGGGTTTAGGGATTAGGGTTTGAGGGACTAGGGTTGTGGGTAATTCGCAACTACGGGCAGGGCCTGTCAAAACATTCAGGCCTTGCCCGCATGTGCCTTGCCCCAAACTTCTTCTTTGTGTTTAATCTGTACAAAGCCCTTAGGGCAAACTATACAATCCACTCAGAGTACTATGGGCTAACATGGTGAAGATTTATTAATTTTGAAAAGACTCAAATTTAGCCATGTCTTGGGCAGTGTATAGATATTTTGAAATAGATGACAAATTTTTTTATAGGAAAGGATACTTTCAGAATTGCATGAATACGCTTTAATTTATGTCATAAAAATAGTTTTGTCTATTGATCTATCCAAGTTGTTCATAGTTCATATCTACTTGCAAAGTTTTCCAATGCCTTTTCAAAGTTACTTATATAGACTTACACCTCCCCTTTATAGACAAAGACAATCAAGGTTTTTTTTGTTTTCCTTTTCTTCACCCAATTTTTTGATATTAATAATTTGGCAATTTTTTCCAAATTTTAATGAGGAAAAGTTGTCAAATTTAGAGTACAAAAACAAAAGTTCCCATTTTTTTTTTGTTGAAAAATAAATTATTAAGGAATGAAAACACTAAACATAATGAGATCAATGCTTTTGATGTTAGGGAGTTGAATGAAATTTTAGTTGATTAAAAAAATTGTAAAAAAAAAAAAATTTAAATGTGGTTTCAATCTATCTTTTCACTTCTTGTCATACAAACTTGTGCCTCAATAAATCAACCTTGACTTAATGTTGATACCATATGGTTAATGTTACAAGATGATACAATGCAAAAATCAATACAAATTGTTGTAAACATGAACCTATTGTCTACAATCCAACATTGTTTCAATGATAGAACAATAAGGTCATTTACAACATATATATTCAATGCATTGTTTTTGTTCATTGAAACCCAAACTTGAATCATTGTGGATCAAGTTCAACTCAACCAAAAAAAATTGTATCTATGTTTTTAATTCAATATTACATCATTATCCAATTCTTGTAATTGCAACACATACACCATGTCAGTAAAAATAGTATTCTAAGCATATTAGTTGTTAGTTTTTGGCATTGCAATGAACCCTCACCTAGATCATGTTCATCAAGGTAATGTCACACCCACACTAGTTTAATGGTCTTTTGATTTTGCATTAAACATTCACATAAACCATGTCCATAAGGATAAAAATGCATTTGTAATGCATCAATGATTTTTTAATTTTGATTTAAGTGAACTTTTATCTAAATCTTGTGCATTCATTGCAAATTTTCAATATCAAAAAATTTCAATAGAATTAGTGTGGAAATCATAAAACAATATGTTTGTGCAAAATTTGTGAACTTAAAAATGTAAAAATGACACAAATATATATATATATAAATGGTGTGTCTTTTCTACTTATGATGTTGTGATGTGAAATACATTTAATTTACATTTTAATTAAATCCATGCAATTATCATGATGTGATTTTTGTGTATTAAACTTGAACATTTAAATATGTCATTCAAAAAAAAAACTTCATATGTTTGAATATTAAAAATATTGAATACATACAAATATCATTCATATTAATCATAGGATGGAATTCATGCAATTTTTGTACAAACTTATGAAGTTTGGCTTGTTTGTGATGTTGACTTTACATTGAATAATTATTTAAACCTTGTATATAAAAAACAACATTATATCTATAATGTTCTAATGATTTTTGACTTTACATTACACATTACATAAATCTTGTCCACATATACAACACCAAATCAACATCAATTTGAATTAAATTTCATTAATGTTAAAGTTATCTATAAAATCATGTGAATTAGGTGTCATAGGCACAAAAAATTACAAGAACATGAATTAAACCAAGGACGCAACAAGGAAAACAAATCATAAGAAATGCAAACCTAAGTCTAATCTAAGACTGAAACACAAATATGTAAAGTAAAAACACAATATATGATAAAAGATGATTCTAATAGAACTTTATTTTGATAACGTATGAAAACAATTAATGTTATGATTAAAAAAAATACCCAAAATTAATGTTGAATAGACTTAAGGTAATGGGAGGTTATACCTCTATTTATACCCCATTGGGGACCTAGCTCAAGGAAGTTTCTATGAAGGTTTCCATGTGTGCATCAACCAATGAAGCTTCTTAAGAAATTTTCTAATTCAAGGAAATTTCCTTTAAGGCTTCCATGTGTGCACTGAACAAAGAATTTTTTTGAAAAGTTTCTTAATTAATAATGAATTAAGAATTAACTAAAAGTTAATGATGATGCAAACAATGATATAGGCGACTATGTTGGTGTAAGCAATGATGCAAGCAATGATACAAATGACTATGTTGGTGTAAGCAATGATGCAAGCAATGATACAAATGACTATGTTGGTGCAAGTGATGATGCAAACGATGGGTGATGGTGGTGTTTGTGACATTAGGTATGGGAAACACCAATTTTGTGAAAATGGACATGTAACCTAAAATGAGCATAGAAAATGAAGAAGGGTTTTCAACGAGGTATGAAATTTGGTTTTGGATTTGAAGTGGAAATCAAATTAATTTCATGTCATGTTTGTGCCCATTGAAAAAAAAATCACAAAACAACCACTATTACAAAAATAGGTTTATTCAATTAAAAAATTTAGTAAAAAAATCTTTAAAAACCATCTTGTCAATGTGGACAAATTAATTTGGACCATGTTCACTATAATTAAGTGATTTTTTTTACCAAGCCCAGGTTGACTGATATAAATGTGATTTGTTTCATTTATCAAGTGAATTAAACTATAAAATATTGTTCACACCAAGTGCAACAAGGAAGCAGTTTGCATTGGAATTTCATGCCTAAGCAAAATGTTGGTTGCAATAATGTTGTTGAACGCAAAGACTTGGCAACATTGTTGAGTGCAAAGACCTTTGAAGTGTAGAAGTTTTGATAGGTATTTAACATTAAAAACCCATTCACATAACAAGTGAGGACTAAAACTTTAAGATTATGCTTGAAAGTGGAAGAGCGATGGTGTCTACAAGAATCCAAGGCAAGTGACAAAGACCAATACATCTTCTACAACTATTGTTTTCATGAACTTTCTCTATGGGAAGCTTGCTTATTGTCATCATGGTCTTGATCAATTGTATGCTACAAGTTTTGTAAATGGATGCATTTGTGGATAAACATTATGTGTGGATGCACTACATAGTTCATGATTAATTGTATAATCCATTCATGTGTGAATGCATTATGTAGTGAACTTGTAGTAATGCCAAAGTTGCCATTAGCATTTAGCCCATAATGTGCATTTCTAAAAAATAACTTAAAAAATTAAGCCTTTCTTTATGCACACCTTATTTCCGCTTCTCCTTAATGTGATTGTGATAGGTTAGATTCTATTGTGCCTACAACTCCACAAGAACCCATCATTACTTTGGCATCTACATTGAGTTGGTAAAGATTGGTATATGGTTATTGGTGATAATATGGAATGGCATGCCCTTAAGATTGTCAAAGGTAACAACCTTTCTTATCATAAATCAATCATTTAACTACGGATTAAAAGGTGTTATGTGAAAAAATGATCACAACTTGAATTTGACATTTTGAATTCTTGTTTGTAGATGCCCAATTTAAGGTTACCCAAAGTTTAAAAGCCCAAATTGCACCTATGTAACATTTTGTAATTATTGAGGTTTAACATGACTTTTGGTTTACAAATGAATCTTTTTTCTAATTTTTACATCTTTGTGAAACATTCCATTTACTCTTGCATCATCTATGTTATCCTCAAAAGGCATCATTTGGATATTTTGGTTTGTAGTTGAAAGGGTTAATTTTCGATACTTAATCTAAAAACCAACATTTGAATATTTGGTTTTCTTCACTATAATTTGAAGGTAAGAATCTACCTTTAATTTTATAGGTTAAAATTATAATGAAGTTCATGTTTTTATGAACATTTGGGTTTTAAATCATAAGTATGGCAAATTGGTGAATACCTTATATTTGGTGACATTTAAATTGAACCAACATTTGGATCTTTGGTTTTCCTCACCATAACTTGAGGGTAAGAATTTACCTTTAATTTTCTAAATCAAAACTATAATCAAATTCATGGTCTAATGAACATTTGGGTTCTAAGTAATAAGTATGGTAGATTAGTGAATACTTTATGTCTGATTGCATTTAGACTGAATTAAAATTTGGATTTTGGCTTTATGGTCTCTTACTACAAGGTAAGAATTTATTTTAAGTTTCAAAAATTAAATTTTAATGAAGTTCATGGTTTGTGAGTGTTTGGTTTCTTAGTCGTGGGTGCTAGGTTGATCATATTTCATTCAAATTGAACTAGTAGCTAGATCCTTGGTTTCTTGGTTTGCAAATACACAGTACAAAAATTCCTTTCTATTTTAAAGTTATGGTGAGTTTCATAGTCTAATGAGTATTTGGGTTTTGAATCAATAATGTTTCCATATGAATGCATTCAAATTAAATTAGCAATTGGACCTTGGTTTACTAATTATGCAAAATAAGAATCCATTTTTCTATAAATTGATGACACACTAGTTTATGCTTCAGGTTTGAGTCATGACAAACTGAAATTAGCATTTGGATCCTTAAACAATTCATCTACAACTTGAAGGCAAGAATCTACACCCTACCTTTTTCTATTTGTGAAATCATTTGAAGATTTCCAACTTGAAGGCAACCTAAGAATTAGGGGTAATTTAAAAAGAGGAATTTAAAACAAAAGTTAAAACTTGCCTAGACTTGTAGTTATAAATCTCCAATCCATCCATAGTTTGTTGGATTATGAAGGTGTTCACCAATCACCTCATATGTGAGGTCCCTTTTCCTCCTATATAGGAAATTAGCGAGTAGGACAACATATTGGAAAAGGTGGTTGAACTTTGATTTTGTGCTATCAAATTTTTTCACAAGACTCTTCCATTTTATTTTCAAGCCTCCAATACCCCACTCCACTTGCATTCAATATTCGACATGCATCTTGTTATATGCTTGTATGACATCTAGGTTTGAATTGGGAGCTACCTCCCATCTCCCAATCCTTTTCATTATAAACATTTCATTTCTCATGTAATTGGGATCTCCCAACATAAATTCAAAGTAATTATCATCATGAACAAATTATTAATGTTATTCCTTGTAAAGTGTGGAGTGGCAAAAGATATTGACATTGTGGCAAGAGCTAAGGTATGTGGTAACTATGTAGGTGAACAAGCCTATGTGGTCAATAATAACGATGTTGTTCATGACATAAATTTTCTTTTGTCCATTAAACTAAGACTGATGACCTTGGTCCTTCCAAGGCTTCCATATCTCAACTAAGGTTCCATCAATGAACCTTTTGTATCTTAATAACTCAAGCAAATGGGTGCCCAATGTAGTTCTTTATTAGGTTGTAGGCCAATGGATGTCATTTGCAATGGAAGCATTAATGCAAGATGAAATGAACAAAACATCATCACACATAAAACTTTTAGACCAATTCCACATAAAACAGTCATACCTTGTGCTGTTGTCATGTTTCATGAACAAAGTAAAGTTCAGAAGCCTTTGTTGAAGGTTTCATTTTGATGGTCTTTTAATCACAAGAAAATCTTCACATGTAGACCTTAGTAAGTGAGATGATGATAGGCCTCACAAGGGATGCAAGCTCCTCAAACTTGATGGCAGTAAAGTTTATGAAGTTCTTGAACAATGTCGGGGTGGCTTGCATTGTGGCCAACACATCTCAAACACTAATGGCTAGGTCCATTGATTACCCATTACCCTCTTCCATTTCATGCAAGTTGAAAAACTCTTGAGCATTGCATGCCACCAACCCACATTGAAAGAGCATTGTAGCCTCTTCATCCATGTCATACAAAATATCATCATCGCTTGAAGAAGAATTGAAGTGTGAAAAGGTGCTTGAACTTGAAGAAGAATCCATTTGCTAAAAAAGAAGAACAAAAGAATTTGAAAAAAAAGACCTTAATAAAAAGAACAACAAGAAAACACTAATTCAATGTGAAAAAAAAAACCTTCACACAAACTAAACCCTAACAAGAAACATAAAAATAAAAATAAAATGAAAAAAAGGACTTGAAAAATAATAAACTAGAAATACAAGAACAAGAGGGGGAAAAAAATGAGAACTTGAACAATACAAATCCAAAAGAGAAAACCATGTTGTGCTTTGAACATAAATTCAACTCTAAAACGCTAACCTTGGCATTTTTTTCCCATAGACTCTTTACATACCAAATCCGAGAATTAAAAAAACCATGAAACCCCTCCTCCCCCCATGTTCAAAACCCACATACCAAACCCAAGTTGTCAAAAACCACCATAGAAATATATATATATATATGGGGTAGACTGGACATTTTTTTTCATCCCTAGTTTTTGAATCTGATCCCCAATTTTTGAGTTTCGTCCCTAGTTCGATAGACTTTGCGGACAACATGAAACTAGGGATGAATTGAAAAATGGCAGTCTAGAGGGGGGTGAATTGGGCTGGACATTACGAATTGACCTATTAGGTATGCTTAGATTGAGTATTATACCTTAAACACTTTGAGTTGGTGTTGATCTTATGCATTCTAAATGTTGATTTGCAAAATTAGAAGTTTAAGTGAAAATTGGCACACTCTTTAAACAAGAAGCTATGTTGCATACACATTTCAACCTGCAGTTGAGCTTCACATGTTGTTTGTGTGTTTGCTTCACATTAATTGTAAGAATATTTTTGTCATTGCAAAACATTTCTTTGCAATTAACTCATTTGGCATGAGCTTTACTAATATCACGTTTACATGACATGTCCTCTAATTTTGAAGAAATTCTTTTGTCATATTTAGAGATTGTTTTAAAGGATTTCATCCTTTTGTGATGCAATTTTCTATTGTAGTAGAGGAGCTGTGGTTTTTTCTTTTACTTAGGGGGGAAAAAAAAACAAACAAACAAACCGGACATCGATTTCAAGTGAATTGGGGCGGGCACCGGGCATGGGCAGGGTATGAAAATGTCTCGAGATGCCCTGACCGTCTAGGGTGGACTGAAGAAGACGACGCCGGGGTCACGTTTCGCATTAGGGTTTAGGGTTTGGGAGAGTCTCTGTGCCGATGCTCTTCCTGGGGTTCTTCTTGAAGACGGTGTTTTCGCTCTTGGTTGGTGGAGCGATGAGAGTTATCTGGTAGAATCCTGCATTGTTCTGTGATAATATTGTCTGCAGGTTGAAGGTCCCCATTAAGCGGAAAACCAGAGCATTGAGCATGCGTGAGTAAACCGGAGTTAATGCGGGTTTGAATCATGTTTACATCTCTTGCACTAGTGTTTGCAAGCAGTTGCCATGCCTACGACAAGGGATGTGATCTGTTGCTCTGGTTGTAGGTTTCTTGGTTTTCTCTGTGGCCAGTATGCTTGGAGGAAAATCTGCAAGGCTTAGGTGTCTTTGAGAATTCTGGAACTATGGGTTTTCATCAGAGGTTGTTGTTGCTACCAGCTTGTACGCACTGTCGTTGTGCCATACTACCCACATCGCTTTCTCTTTCTCGCGCTTTGAACACAGTCTGTCTCTTCTCTATTCAACCTTTAGCTCTCGCCCGGCCCCGCCCTGCACCTCCTGCAACGCCAACAATCTCAAGCAAATGGTTGAAGGAAGCAGCACCGTTGCGGGGGTTGTGTCTCGGTTTCTTTTCACATCAATTCAGCAGTAGAGCAAGAACTAGGGTTGCAACAGCTCAAGCTCGACTCTCCGAAGTCTCTTTCACAGAAGAGTCAGGGCTTGTTTTGACAGATACTGGCAACCAAACTTTAGAAGGAGATAATAGTAAGGCTGTGAAAAAGTTACCGGGTTCGAATATAGTGATCTCTGGACCAGATTTAGGCCGCACTGCGCAAGTGAAGCAAGCTGAGTTCATCAAGAGCAGCAGCAAGGAGACGGAGTGTCCTACTGAAGGATTCCCTGAAATTGCATTAGTTGGCCGCTCTAATGTTGGGAAATCGTCCTTGATAAATGCGATGGTCCAGCGCAAAGAGCTAGCGCAGACCTCCAAGAAGCCTGGTGCATGTCTATCCTTCTGCTTATCCTCCCCACCTCTCTCCACCCGTCTCTCCCATTATGGCAATTTCTCTTACATGATATCATCTTGCAGGTAAAACACAGCTCATCAACCATTTCCTCATCAATAAGAAGTGGTACTTGGTGGATTTGCCTGGCTATGGGTAATTCTTCTTTCTTTTCTTTCTCATATTTGTTGCATGAAATCAACTTTGGATGTATCTTTGTACTTATGTTCTTGGAGATCTTCTGCCAAACAGCAAGTACTCAGCTGAATTCTTCCACGGTTGAAAGTCTAACACTCACCACAGTCAGATATTCTGAAGGGCAAGAGAACTTGGAAATTGTGTTTGTAGCAGTCTTTCTTGTGTATATGAGGAGGCAGTTTTGGGGACTGGATGGGTAGAGCCCTGGGCATTAGAGTGCTAAAGGAACTCAGCGCCACAAAGGTTTTGAGGCTGGGAGAGGGTGGCTGTAATTGCAGGTTTGCAAAGGCTCCAACAGCCATCCGCACTGATTGGAATGAGTTCACAAAAGACTACTTTCTGAATCGAAAGACACTTATCACGGTGCTGTTGTTGGTTGATGCATGCATCCCTCCACAACAAATTGACCTTGACTGCATGGATTGGCTTGGCCAAAACAAAGTAAGTTGGCATTTGCTTCTCTTGTATCTGGACTTCAGGTAGCAACAGTCTTTTGATTATTTTCCCTCTCCTAGTACATCATGAGCAGAGAGACATTAACTTCCACTCTTCTTACATACTCATTAATAATATTAGCTTACACTCCTGTAAACCTCTGTTTGTGGCACATTGTAGATTCCAGTCACTATTGTATTCACCAAGTGCGACAGGAAGAAGAAGAAAAAGAATGGGGGCAGAAATCCTGAGGAAAACATACAGGATTTTCTAGAGAAACTGAAGGCCTTCTTCGATGACACTCCACCATGGATCATGACCAGTGCAACAACAGGACAAGGTAGGGATGAACTGATGCGGCACCTTGCCCAGTTGAGATTATTTTGGGATAGTTGAGAGTCTAATACAAATTTTCTTCCACTTCTTTGTTGTTGTAGTCTGTCCTGCACAAGCTGGACTGTTACTTTCTGCCTGGTACACACTCATTATGTCAAGAGTTGTTTCTCTCAAAGCAAGCAATGACGGGAATTGGACATTTTCTTTGTATAATGTTAACCTTTAGAACTAACTTGTACATGGACCAAGTTTTATTGCCTTCCCTGTTTTGATCTAATATGAGAATGTAGGGCTGTGGATGTGAATGCTGGAAATTGAATGCAAATTGCTAATCAGGATCCTTGTGCTCATGGACTCAAATGCATGGATATAGAGGGCAAATGGTGTTGCAGATCAATTCACATGTTGGAACTGGCTGTTTACCTGTAAATGCACCTCTGGGAAATATTTCCACTCTGTCCTGTTTGCTGATATGTCATAAGAGATGTGAACTCTCGAGAACCTTATTATTATCATGTCATCTCTCAGTTCCATTCATGTTGACTCAGCATGGAGTAGTGCTTCAGTTGTGACAAAGATGCAGTTTAGCTGCCATGTTCCAGTCAGTTAATGTTCTACTCATCACCACCTTTGCTGTTTTGTTCTGTGAATGTGCACAATCTTCATATCCAACTCCTTCCTAAGAAACTGATGGCCTGGTAGGACATTGAAGGCCTTTTGAAGTTGAGTTTTGGGTGGCTGGTCAATGAACTATCCCTTGTGGTGGATTGGAATTCTATCAATTTTCATCAAATCATTTTGATATCTGTCTCTGTCGACAACTCCAGTATTGGCAGTCCAGTCTGGTAATGACAACAATTTGTAAGCAACTTCTGAAGAAAATAATTTGAAGAGGGCAGACAAATAACTATTTCTACCAGAACTATCATCATTCACTGTAACTGCTCTTTGTAAGAGTACCTGTATGGTGAACATTGATCATGGAGCTATACAAAATCATTAGCAATTTCACTTCTTTTCACTTTGGCACTGACAGAGCACTGATACTTTCTATAAGACAATGTTTGCATGCACCCTTTGGTCCCTCACAAAAGGATCTCACAATCAATGCTCTTGTATTGCCTGTGCTTTGATGCTGGTTTAAAAGCTTTGATATCATAGAAGACAAACCTCTGCTTTGCAAAATTTGACTTTCCTGTGAGTATGCTTGCAAGTGACACGTCATTGTCGCCAAGTAAAGCACAAGAGATCAACACCTAAGCATCTACTTGAAGACTTTGCAAGAACTCAGTCAGGTAGCTAGTTTATAGTGACAGAAAGCAATTGTACTATCCGTTACATTAGAGAAAGGTTGCTGTGGAAGGCAGGTAAGGGATAGAGCAGGTGGGGTGATTAGGGATTAGGCAAGTGTTGTTTCTTGTCTTGCTGTAATTCGAACTGTGCAGAGTTCCTGTATTTCTGCAGAATTTTTGTTCATTGTAACCTAGTAGCATCAACCACATCTCAAATCACATTCAAGCTGGGAGTGGGAAACTAATCTGAACTGCAAGAGGGTCCAGAAATGCATCCAGCCAGCAGAACTTTGTGCAACTGGTAGCACCCTTTCTTGTGCAACCACAGAAAGCCAACCAATTCTTTTCCAGATCCTGCTTTGTAAGCACTGATCCTCACCTTCTCTTGTATTTCTTCTCATGTGTGATGAACATATAAAGCTGCCATAAAATTATGCCTGCTGGTGCACACAGAACCTGCTCTAGTTTCTTTCTTGTCATCCTGATTTGAAAATGGGATCATGCAAGGTGTAGTGGTTGAGGTTATCAAATGCAGCCATTTCACCTTGTTGCACTGTACCCTTCAACATTGCTCTGGAATTTCAAGGAGGTGATAAATATAGATAGTAGTGCACAGGTATAGCTGTGTTACTCTTACCTTGCGTTGTGGGGCATGTACATGAAGGCAGACATGTTGTGGATTCACATGGTGTCCACCATCACATCCTTCATGCTGTGTTGAATTTTCCTGCTGGCAGAGGTAAATGGTGATATTGGTTCATTCTGCACCCATTTTTTCCTTGCATGGAAGTGACTGTCTGGCATCAGGTACTTCAAACAACCTTGGTTACATCTGTGTACAACTTTTTGGTGATAGGCTTCTGCCAGGCAACCATGCATTTAGCATGAATAGAACAAGATTGATGCAACATTTAATAGATCATCTGTAATACATTCCCAAGTCACAGATGCACTTACAATGAGCATTGTACCTTCGCCATCACATTGAAGGCAATGAGCATGCAGAGCAACCTTAGAAACCAGCAGTGGAATCACATGGGTAAGTATAAGGAACTATGACCCTTTTTCCTTTGGTTGCTTATTCACAGTGCTCAAACAATACGTCATTATGTTGAATGTGCCACCATCTAAGTCATCATCTATACCATTTGTAACTAGAATCATGATTCCAACACAGAAACAAACCAATGAGAGCTTAAATGCATGTTCCAATCATACTGCAGACTTTGGTCAGGGACATGAGAAAGAGTAGTGTTCACTTACCAGTCACAAGACTTGCATTTAGAGGACAACAATTTGTTTCTCTTCTTCACATATCACAAATTGTTCAAGATAGCAGCTTTGTTTTTGCTTCATATTCACAACGCAAATCACATTTCTATAGGTTTATTTCCTCATACTTGCTGATAAGAAGAAAATTTGCCACAGGACATGGATTGAATGGACAAGTTGATTTTCCATGCACAATGTGATGTATAAATAGAAACAAAGCATCATCTGCCCTCTTTACTGCTGTATGGAATGCCATAATCATCTGGGGGCCTTATTGATCACCATTTATGCTGCTGTGGTGCCTCCTTCTGTGCCTTGGGAGCATTCCGTTGCAAACAAACAAAGAACTGAGTCCTACTCTTCCAGCTTTTCAAATATGAAATTTTTTTCCAAACAATTCAACTTACACTTGATTTGGAATGAGAGATTGACTGCATATCTATGACATTGCTGAGAAATCTCCACAACAACAAATTGAAGGTTACAAATTAATGAGTGGAGTCATAACCTTGTGAGAGTCACTCACAAAGTGGCAGACCATCATCATCTTCATCATGAATGGCAGTGATGAGCTGCCCCAACTACCCACTGACTTCATCAGCTCCCAACACTGGGTATGTAGATATAAGTAGACCCAAAATCTAGGCAAAACATTGTTATACAAAATCTGCATCCTGAGTTCATGTTGCATTCCCAGAAGCAACAGGAAGATTCACTCATGCTGTTGGCTAGCATTCAAGAGACATAGATAATCATAAGATTGACCACCAAGACCAATGATTTCTATCACCATCTCTGCTTACAATCACTCTGAGTTCCTTTACTTCTTTTGTGGATGAACTCTTCTGCAAGTCAGTCAAATCCATAAAGATCAGAAGAAGCTGCTGGACAAATGATCACCCAGATCAGCACAAAATGTAAGAAGGTGGTGGAGCATTGCTGTTATAATGGACATGAGGTCAATCTGTATGTGTAGATAAACAGAAGCAGAAACAAATCAGTTGTGATCACATATGATCCCGCGGCGTACTCTCACCATCACAAGCAAAGGGATGCCAAAAAAGAAGAGGAAGAGGGAAGAAACCGTACTTCCCAGAGCAGTGTGGAGGCAACCACAGTCAAAAAGGCACCTCCCATCATCAGCACAGGACCAACGGCCAAGTTCCATCTTGCAGAAATCATGATTGTTTTCTTCAGTCCTCGATCGATTCGCCCTATTTGCAAGCACGCTGTTATTGTTGGGCTTTTCAAAATCCTCCTTGCAGCACAAATTGACAGAAAACGAATATCATTTGCACAGAAACATGCCACAAACGAAGAATCCAAAACGAAGCAGATGAAAACAAACTGGAGCAGAAAGATATGTGGCCAAAACAAAGCCCTTGCGGCAAAACGAAACGTGGCAAACGAGACGAAGAAGAAGAAGATGAGCGCCAAACCCTAGAATAGACATCAGTCGTTGATCATGCCTATCGGACTGTGAAGAGGCAGAAGATTGATTCTCAGCTTGTCATGGAGCTTTGAGAAGAAGTTTTGTTCCAGTGTTTTTTGCAATAGATTGTTCGAGCCTTCTTTCCTCATTTTACGGAAGGGGCATCCTAGACTGTGGTAGGTATACATCCAGTTGATTCCAAACTTCTTCAGCATCTTCTCATCTTGTATCAAGAACTTGTAGGCTCAAATTGACGGCTCAAAACCTCTAGAGAGAGAGACGAAAACAAAAGTATCACATTGCAATGAAGCCCAGATTGAGCGTCTGGACTTAGAATGGTTGCTGCCTGCATCTTTTGAAAGCACAATTGAGACTTGTTGCTTTGTCTTTTGTTCTTGGATCATAATTTGTTCAAGAGACTGTGTGCCATGTGAGGTCTTATAGCTGTGTGCCTGTGTGAGTTCTCCATTGGCCACATTGCATATAATCAAACTCAGTAGACTGTTTTCATGATGAGCATTGTTGTAATGTGCACAACACTACTCTGCATTTCAACAAGAATTGTGTGATTCAAACTTGTGTTTCATGTGATGACAAGTAGGGAAAGAAGAATTTTGGGGTTTCAATCTCTGTGAGAGAAACAGAGACATCCAAACATCTGCCGACAACAACAGCCAGTGAGATCATCAAACAAACATCAAGAGACAAGGACTGCAACATGTGAGACATTGGTACAAATGCACAGCAGTTGCTGCTCTGAAACCAAATTGTTGTACCCCCTGAAATAATTGTCAATGTCAACAAGTGTACATAACTCACAAAGAAGATAGCACCTCAGGAGAGAGACATGGAAGAAGGCTTCACTCCTTGATATCCTTCAAGTATTCTAACTCTTCAGAAAGTTGTCAAGATTGCGAATCTGATTTCCAAGATTCTCAAATTGTACATCCCCAGAACATTGTGACACACACTGCAGTGATACCACAAGCACGTGCAAAGGAGGAGGCCATGTCACAGCTCTCATCAGGCTTGAGATCTTGGGTCATTGGCTAGAAATAAAGCAATGCAGCAATTGTGTTTCCTGAGAGACGTGCTATGAAGGGATTTGCTTTCAACTTCTTCGGCTGCAGATCTTGATGTAGCAATATACTTTGGCTTGCAAGGTCTGATCTTGGGGTGTGGTGAGGTTTGATTGTGGTGGATGGAGATGCTCTCTTCTTCTCTCCAGTATGTTTCTAACAACCAAGCGTTTTTCGGCGTAGTAGACCTAGCTTTAGGAGCAAGAGGCCTTTACCTGTTGAAGAAGTCAAAGTTGTTGACTCTTCAAATTGCTCCAGACAATTGGTTTTCTTGTTGCCAAGTGCATCTTTCACAGATTTAGCTCTGCTGCTGCTTGCTTTTCGCACAGCTTTGCCTCCATGAAGAATCAGGTTCCTCAAAGTGCCTGCAGAAAACAATGTACAGACCAAGTCTCAGGTTTAGGTCTTTCTAAGAAATGCTCATACTAATCCTTGGAAGAGCTTGCTGCTGCTGATGTCTGGTATATATATATATATATATATATATGTATGTATATCATCAGGCAGGAAATCTTTTGGAGATGAGGCGCATAATTTGCATTTCTAGAATCATTGAAAAATCAGACCCAAAATTCCAATTTTCAGCTTTGGAGTCTGCTTCTTCACCATCTGGTATAGCACCTTGATGTCCTGTGCATGCCTGTTGTTAAGGTATAGTTCACATCTAGTTGATGACACATGTGAATTGCATAAGGAGCAGAAGAATGGGGTTTGACAGATTGATGAGTGGGAGGACAAGGACAAGGATGAGCACAACTCCTATCATGAATGTATTACCTGATTCAGAAGCTGATTCAGAAGCTGATGCTGCAGCAGTAACTCCTCCTGATGATGGCACATCTGCCACTGCATTGCCGTTGAAGCATTTCTTGATTTGAAAACAAGCAAAATCCTTACCTGCAAAGCGCATTATCCTGATTCCAAGAGTATGATGATTATCATCATTGTCAAAGGATTCACAACAGCTTGATTCATCCCCACCATGCCCATCCAGTGGATTGTTGGAGGAAGTGTCTTCAGTGCTCGGTAATGATTTGGAAGCTGCAAATCTCTTTGAAGAATTTGCAGCAGCAGCAGCAGGATTACAAGCTTGTTGTTGTTCTTGAGAGAAGCTTTTTTTGTCAAAAAAAATAGTCTGAGATGATGCTGCTGCAGCTGCTGTTTCCAATGTTGCTTGGCTTGCTGGTAATGGAGCTTTCCCAAACGTTGCACTCTCTGCCTCGTGTCCGAGCTCTTCTTCATCAAATCCTGTCCCTTGGAACTCTTCAAGAGTTGACTTTCTACAGGCCATTTCTTGCATCAACTTTGTTGACTTCATCTGCTCGATAATATGCCCAGAGCCCACCTCCTCAAAAAGTTTAGAAGATGGTGAGCTCGGGAAGGAAAAGAAAGAATCTGGGTCTGGATCTTGCTCCTCTTTTTCTTCTTCATCTTCTATCCGAGCTTCACAATCCTGAATTAAATTACCACAAGTGCTGCTGCTGCTGCAACAAAGATCACTGCACTCCTTCCCTGCTGATATAATTCTGATTCGTAAGCAGCTTGTTGGGCAATCCAACCAACCCTGATGAGGATTCTTAGAATCCTCACTACTTTGTGATGATGGTAGAAGTTGTTCTCCTACATTGGCCGAAGAATCTTGTTCTCGTTCCTTGCTCCTTACTCCATGATCTGGTGCCAAATCTGCTCCTTGCCTGCTGCATCCCAGTTTCTGAGCTACATTGCCACTATCCACATCTTGAAGCTTCACATCATTGTTTTGTGAATTGGTTGTGGAACTTCCATCTTTTTGTTCTTCAGAGTTTCTGGGTGGTGTTCTCTGAAGTTCAAGAGTGGTCCTACAATCCTCCCTGGAGATTGTTGTCCTCCTATTCCTAAGAATGTCAGGAGGAGGAGGAGCATTGCAGCAGTTTGGCTGATCTTGGCTTGATTCTCTAAGAAGCTCAGCACTAGTGCAACATGAACCAGCACATCCTGGTATTGCTGAAGAAGAAGAAGTTGCTCCTCCTCCTCTTCCGTGGTCTTGATCAGCTTTGTAGCTTGTAGGAACTACTGCCCTTAGTTCAAACCCTGGCACACAGCTGAGGTTAGCTCCTCCTTCGTCTTCACGCTTAACTTCTCCTTGTCCCTGTTTCTTCTTCAGAGTCTGAGTTGGGGGGATTTGCAGAGGCCTTGTAGCAGCCAGGCAAGCAGCGGATTGCCGGGCTGCATTCACTACAGATGCCCACCTGCTGCTGCTGCTGCTTGTTGCTGGAAAACAAAATTCAAAGAGCGACTTCTGATCTGTATATTGCGCAAGCTCGTCCTCATTGTAATACATCCCGGGTTTGAAGAGATCTACAGTTCCAGGATCCGAATCCTCAGAGCTCGTCTCAGCGGCTGCAACATCGGTCTCGTCTTGTTCCTCGTCGTCGTCGTCCTCTTCCTCTTCCTCTTCCTCCCCGAGTGTAATGTCGTTCTCTTCGGGGACGCAGCTCTCCAAGGCATAACCTCCTTGCAGCTCCTGCAGCTCATCAGGCCTATTCCCTGATGAGGTCTGAAAGTTGTGCGAGCTGTCGTTCTCGTTTAGAAACAAGAACGTGTCTCGAGCCGCGGCTTTGGCAGCGGACTCGGCGTAGGATTTGGCGATGGCATCGAGACCATCATGCTGCTTCATCATAATAGCGTGTTGCTCGAAGCCTTGAGGTCGGATGAAGGGCGTGCTGAGATACGACGCGAAGGAGATCTCAGCCGGGGACTTAGTCTCGTCGGACGATGTCTTGCAGAGGATGGAGGAGAGCAGGTTAGTGAGGTGCGCGGACAGGATATCGGAGGAGTTGTTACCCACCAAGGAAGAACGTCCTTGTCCTCGTCCTCGTCGTTTACAAAACAGCGACCCCAGCTGACCTATCTCCCCCACCTCGGCGGAGGATCGCGACGAGTCGAAGCTCAAGGTTTTGAAGGGGGAGTTGGTGGAATTGCGACTGTTCCTACTGCTGCTGTAGCTCATGCGCGCGCTACTAGCTCTCGAGTCTATATGGTAGCTGCATTCTTCTTCTTCTTCTTCCTCCTCCTCCTCCTCGTCTTCTTCCTGCTCAAATTCCTCCAGGTGCTCCAACGCGCTCGATGCGCACAACCCCATTGCGACGCACGCAAACAACAAATCGCCTGAGGTGGGTATCCGTGTGCTGTTGCTCCTCCTCCTCCTCCTCCTAGTGCTCAGCAAACCTCGAACATACAGCCACAAACCTTCACCCCATGACTGCAAAACGAGCTTGCTTTCTCAAACAAGGAAATAAGCTTCAAGAGCACAAGAGGGATTCACAATTCAGGTCCCAGAAAACAAACAAAAAAAATCGACAAACACGGAGACAAAATCGCCATCTCCATAAACACTGTTCATCATCTTGCTTGCAACTTCTAGGGATTTGAATCAAAACCCTTCGACTTGCTTTGCTGGTCTCCTCTCCAAGTCATATCCCACAAAGCCAGCCTCACACAAGTTACTGAATGCTGATGTACTTCTCCAGCAACTAGCTCATGCATCAAGTTTGAAACTTCAAGCATGCAACAACAAGCTCCTTCTTCTTCTTGTGCATTATTTAAAACTGGTCCAGCCCTGCACTGAGAGACTGCTGCCAATAACTCCCATTTGCAGCAAATACAAACCGATTTCAAGGCTTTATCTGAAATTCTTGCTACTCATCATGTCAGCTAAAAGCCCTCCTTTCTTCTAGCGTCAGCTCAGTGCTACCTTAGCTTTGTGTACCTGAGAGAGGTGTCCATGACAAATCCCAATTTTCCTCTTCTTCTTCTTCTTCTTCTTCTTCTAGTGTCAGTTCAATGCTTGCTAAGCTTTGTGTACTTGAGAGAGAGGTCCATGACAAATCCCACCGCCATAAATTCTTCCAGCTTCATACATTCCAAGCTCTCTACTCCGCCCCCTCCCCACCTCCCCTATTCCTTCCTTCATCTAATCTCCACAACACAAACACTTACAGCTTCCTTTTTGTCATGAGAAACCTATCAGCAAAAAACGCATCAGCATTTCATGGCTGCTGAAAAGGAAGTTATGAAAAACTGAAACACAAGTTAAACTAAAATAAGGAAAAAAAACCAACCCAAAAAATAACTCTGGATCTTCGAAAAACTGAAGATGGTGATGAGCATGTGAGCACCAGAGGAGGAATCAAATGAGAGGAATTTGATGAGATAAAAAAAACTATGGAAAAACCAATCAACCTATCTGTCTTTGTGTTTTAGTTGAGGTTCAGATGATAGCAGCCACGACAAGTAGCCAAATCTTTTTACCCATGTTTTCTAACGCATGTTTTCACCATCCCACTTTCATTCTTTGTGGTAGAGTACTCATCTGCTACTAGTACTGGATTCATTATTGGATACAATTTCATTATGGAATCTGGGATTTTTCTGAATATATGGATTCTCTCTCTTTTACCCAATGTTTGCACCATACCCCCTTTCTTTCTTTGTAGAAGCTACTATTGGATTTGTTATTGGACACAATATTTCAATGTGGAAAATGGGATTTTCTTTGAAATAAATGGGTTCTCTCTTTGACATCCACAAAAATACAAAAGAAAGAAAGAAACACCAACACCCATGACATACGAGTAGAAGCATGATTAAGGTAGGGGGTACACCAAAAGATCTATGGGTGCATTATTATTTTCCAGGTCATGATAGCAGCTGGTAAGAACTATGAACAACTTATCAGTGATGCTCGTGGTATGGTAGTACCATGTTGGGAAGGTGGGTTGGTGACAAGCTTATCCTTTTAAATTCATTGAAAAATGTCTACATTTCATTTTTATTATTACAAAACCAGGGTCATAATTGTATGACAGGAAGTATAGTATTGGGTCTTTTGTGTGTGTGTGTGTGTGTGAGAGAGAGAGAGAGAGAGAGAGAGGCTGCACACATGCACTTAAAAGAGGTGATTTGATGCTTATGATTCCTTACTGAAAAGCCCATTTCCCAATTGTCTCTTTGGTGTCTTTGGTGTGGTGTGCTTGTGTGTGTGTGTGTGAGTGGTGATTGTCTATCTAGCAGCTTTTTTTCAGGCCCCTGTCCTTCTAGGTTGGTGTGGATCTCTATAGAAAATTGATGGTTATGATGATGACCACATGTGCTGGGCTCATTTTTGCAAGGACAAAGCTTGTTGAGGTGGAGAGGATCAAAGGATTGGTTGTATAAAGAGTTTTCGTTTTCGGTTTCTTTCTAGACACTTGGGTCTTTGTCTTGTCCATTTGTCTCCATTTGTCTGATGTGGTGTTCCCTTGGCAAACCCAACAACTCATTCAGTATCTCGAGGTCTCAATATATGTGCATTGGGTTGGTGAAGGTTGTAAAACATTTGCTTCACAAGTGCATCCAAAAAGCTTTTCCATACAAGATTTTCTGAGGGCTGTGTTGTTGTATCTCTGCATTTACCTTGAGGAGGCCCCCAAGTAGGAAAAAAACGCTTGTTTTGTGAATCTGCTCATTATTAACAAATTACAATGTTGTCAAATTTCTGGGTGGTGCACAATTATCCTAAGCTAGCACCTTGTACATGTTTATATTCCTGGCCCTGTTCTTATACTTATACATCTTCTAATGAAGTTTGAGATAGTTGGCCTTCTTGTCCTCCTTCAAGATCCTACATGAACACTTACCAGACTGTTGGATCTAGTGAATTGCTTAAAAAAAAGTCTCATACCTTCTCTTCTTTCTCCATCTTTTTGGTGCATTCTAGCTATTTTGAGCAAATGCAACAAGGTGAAAATGTATTTGGAGATTTGGGGGCAAACAATTGCCCATGAGTGGAGAAATACAATGCAATTGAAACTTCTGGTATTGTATCTCTAAACTCTATAAGCACTAAGAGATACTCATAGATCATTGAAGGAACAACATCAACCCTCAAACTAAGCCTTCATTAAAACATAAAAAATGTCACATGATAAGCTTCACACACCCTATATATCAAGCCATTATTTCCATAGAACTCATATCAAGTCTCTTTGAGCATTCAACTTCCAAACAAGCCCTAGATATATAATAACAATTCAATTTCATGAAACAAAAATACATGGATGTTTTCTCTACAATTTACAATTCCACATTACCACCTCTAGCTTGGCACATATCATGTATTCAAGAGTTCAAATACACATGGTGGACATTGCATGCCCCTAAACCACAGTAATCCTCCACATTTTCTAACATCTTGAATGTTGTACATCTTGACTATTGTGTTTGCAACATCAAAGCCCAAAAATGGGGACACATATCTTCATCTCTAGCATAAGCTCTCATAATCAATGGAGACAAAAAATCATGTCACTTGTCAAAATGATCTCTTGTGCTTTTTCAAGCTTGTTGCAAGTCCCTTTTCGCTTGTAATTAATGATTTCGCAATATTAAACATTCCATAGGCATGAAATTTCTTTGGAAATGGGGAAAACAAAACTATAATGGGAATAGTGAACTTAATGATTTTGTTAAGTGTAATAGGAGCTACAAGTGGCACGGTGAAAGAAAAGGAAGGCATGGCAATGGAATGTGCAATAGGGAAATTTGTATTGGCACAACCTTTGCCGAAAAAAATCCTAACTTAGAGAAGGTTGAAAAGGCCAAACTTTGAAAAATAAAACTCTTGTCAAAATAAAAAGAATGTCAACTTGCAACTTTACTCCAAATACTCTAAAAATGGAACATATAAAGCACTAATAGCAATATCCATGAACGGAAACTAAGATTTAGAAGCCATGAGGAAATGAGCAAGGGCTCTCTTGCTTTAGTGGCGATGCATAGTTACAACTCTCCAAAGGATTACCATAGTACCTTGGCCATTTCAATACATGTCTGTTGAATAATTAATTAATTTTGAAATTTTTATTTCGAAAAATGGAATATTCATAAATATTCACTATTATCCTTCACAATATTTTTTGATTTGGAAGAAATAACTTTTTAACATTTCTGAAAATAATATAATTAGTGTCGAATTGGCCAAGGTATTAGGGTATTGTCTAATCTCTATTTAGTATTGAATTGTGCAAAGTACATGTAAAGCACTTGCAGAAATTTTGTAGGGTATTTGAAGGCCACCTTATCTGCATGAATATTTCTCCTAGAAAAAAGGAAGGATCTTACGCCTACTCCTTAAGAGAGGAAGGGATCTTGGTGCAAGATCCCTTCCTCTCTTAAGGAGTAGGCATAAGAACCCTCCCCTCCTATGCCTCAAGATCACATATGTTTACATACCTTCACGATACTGTTCACCTCATGATTTATTGTGGAAGGGTCATTAGCAAAATGCCGGGCTGGACTTGGCTAGCACATCATCCTAGGCCCCTTAATATGGGAATGCCCCCAACATAGGGCTTCACCTTACACAAAATACACACACTTAGATTTTTTATGAATAGATGTAAGTTTTTTAAAATCTTCCCATTGATTTTCTGGAGAACATAAAAATTCTTGCATTTCTTACAAAAATTCTTACAAACTGGTGGTGTTTTTGTTTAATAGTGGCAGGACCACAACTTCTTCAATGGGCTTTGATTTGGAAGATTGTATTCCAACAGGGGTCTTCAAGGCTTAAATCTTCTTAAGTTTGGGTGTAGGCATATTGTGCCATGAGCTTTTATTTGGACCTTTGAGTCATCTATGTTTCCCAGATCTGAACTCCAAATGCTCGATTATACAAGTTATTCTCATTTAATTCTTACTTTGATGCATCACGCTCCAAATGCTTGATTACACAAGTTACTTATCTAATTCTTATTTTGATACAACACACTCCAAATGCTCGATAATACAAGTTACATATCTAATTCTTATTTTGATACAACTCACTCCAAATGCTTGATTATACAAGTTACTTATCTGATACTTACTTTGATACAACATACTCCAAATGCTTGTACTTATCTAATTCTTACTTTAATACAACACACTCCAAATGCTTGATTATACAAGTTACTTATCTAATTCTTACTTTGATACAACACAATCTGTGTACCTCAGACGAAGAAGATACCTCGTTGGATCAAGTACACACTACACACCTTCCAATGGACATCTCAGAAGTTAATTTATGTGCAGTGCTTATTACTTTGGGATTGCCAGTGTACTACCATCTACATGTCTGCTGCAACTCTGTGTTTCTCTCTTGGAGTAAACACCTTGAAATGGTCACCTTCCGATTGTAAGTAGATAGTTCCTCTGAAGAAGTTCCATACATACTAAAACCAGGGATACTCAGATGGAGTTTGGTGGGTGGGAGAGCATACTTGCAGTAAAAATTTGTGTTGATTTTTGTCTTTGAAAAAATGAGAATTCTTTTTCTTCCACTTAGGTGCACATGTCAAGGTAACCAAGCACCATCTCCTTGCAAAGATAAGATGATTGCTCTAGGTTAGCTTTCTAAGAAAACCCATAAGCTTGACTTGGATATTTTAGTCACTTTGCCATGATGCTTTTTTTGTGGTATCTATCTAGAAGGGAGGCTAGTTGTTGGGAGGCAAAATAATTGTTGCACACAGAATTGCTGCTCAACAAATTTTGGAAACAAAAATTTGGCACTCAGCATTTTATTTTATTTTATTTATCACTGGCGAAAATTCGCCAAAAAGAGAAATTAAAAATCTAAATTTCAAAAAATGAAGTGATTTTGGAGGGTTTTAATAGTCAGATGTGAGGGAACCAAAAAACAAAAGAATGTAAAAATAGCAAGATTTCTATATCTGGTTTTCAATGTGTAGCTAAAAAATATAGAAGAATGGTAAAGATTTTGTACTTTCTATGTTGGTTTATAGCCAGATTTGGCTAAATCTTCCTAGAGACAATAGCCACTTTTTTCTACCTCTTCCTATGGATGATGATGCTCACTTTTCACTGCATTAAGAAAATCCTTTAGAAAAAACACTGTTGGGAATGGTATGTCAGATCTGTGATACAAAGTCTGGTGGATGCATGAGAATTGTCAGAATTTTGGGGGGTATGACTTATAAGTGCACATGAACTAATTAAATTGACAGAGCTAGCTTGCCCCCCACCCCCAAAGACTCTCTCTCTCTCTCTCTCTCTCTCTCTCTTTGGAGTGAGTAGAGAGAACAAATTAGCAGCAAGTCTAATAACACAACAACAACAACACAAAGGACAAAAACAACAGCAGAAAGGACTCCTTTTAAGTTATCTGAAGACTTAGCATTGCACACCCCCTTATGCCAGTCTGCTGCAATTCAATCATGGGATTGTCTAAGGCTCAAGAAATCAATATCTTTTGTTGCTGCAAATGCTTGAAGCCCACCACCATCATATGGAATTGTGCTGTTGCTACTACTCTCTCTATGACCCCATCAATCTTGTAAATCAGGGCCACAACTGAACTGATGAGTCAGAAGTCATAACAGGCTTTTTCAATTGAATGGTGTGCTGGTGGCTGTTGGTTTCACTTTCGCCCCCCCCTGATTCTGGAAGTACTCATCAGCTTTGGGCATGAGGTCCACTGTGACCTGCACCACCACAAAACAGGTTGCAAAATCATAATAATAATAATATCTTCATGCTCAAGTCAATGGATCAGGAGTTTTTCAGAGAGAAAAAGGCCCCAAGTGGAGGAAACAACTTACAGTTAAATTCACCATAGATAGAGCATAGGTTCTTCCTTGTATGTTGCCCATATAAGGGAGGGTTTGAAAAAAATCAATTCTACTTTTCTCTCTGACCTCTAGCCAAATTTAACCTCAGTCCTCTTGTGGATGATTGCCTGTCCACCCTGGTTACTCACAGAATTGAAGAAATAATAATGCCTGCATTGGGCGTGAGTGACCTAGTACCCAGCAGTGCACCAGTCCTGTTTTTCGGAGTGAGTGGATGAAACCTTGCCCTCCTACCCACCCACCTCCCTCTTACCTACCCCCTCCTAGCTACCTCCTCCTACTACCAACCCTCCCTCCCAAAACCACACAATATGTGCTACATGATGATCTTCTTTTTCTTAGTTGTAGCAACAATGCTAGCACGAACAACACACTTTGGTGATCTTCTTTTTCTTCATTGTAGCAACAACACATTGTGCAATCAGAGAGGTTCAGTCAAACTTATTTCCTTCCCCACCCCTTTAATCATCAATTTTTTTTTCATCCACATACCTACCCTACTCACCTAGCTACCAAGCTACCCCATTCACCCACACTACCCACCTACCCCACTCACCCAAGCTTCCTATCTCTTCATTTTTTCAAAAGTTTTTCTTTCTTTTCTACCATGGCCACCACCATACCACAACAACAAAGAGCTCTACCATCATTGTCACTGTTGCCACAAGTTGTGGGCTGTCGAAGGTAATGTAACAAGGTCAAGGCGTGAGGATAGTTGTGGGGTGAAGGCACAATGTGGTTTTGTCGAAGATAGTTATGGGGTGAAGGTGTGAGATGAAGGTATGTCTTTTGTCTCTGTGTCTATGCTTAGGTTATTGCAGGTCCATTTGCTATTCTATGCATTCCAAAGAAGATGTTTTTGGTTGTTTTTCTATTTCATGTAGAAGGCAACTTATTTGTTGTTTAGGGCATTTATTTCTTGTTCTTCTTTTTCAAGAAGATGACAATGAACCCAATTGTCATCTTCCAGTTTATATGTCTACAAAAGATGATGCAAAGCCTACTATGCGTGTCTTCATTTTCTTTCTTGGTTCTACAAAAGTCAACAATGAATTGGGCTTGTTGTTGTCTTCAAGTTTTTTTTGTTGTTGTTTTAGAGAAGACGATGATGAAATGGCTTGTCATTGATTTCTTTCTTGGTTCTACAAAAGATGACAATGAAGCTGATCATCATTTTCTAGTTTTCTTTGTTGATGCGTTGCATAGAATAGTGACATTTTTCTTGGTTATACAGTAGATGACACATGGCAATTATTTTTTTAATCAAAGTTCTGGCAATGATGTTTAAGCCTTTAAAAATTCAAATGCTTGATAATATTTTTTTAATTTAATTATTTTTTATTTTTAAAAGTCAAATTAATTAATATATCTAATTATTATTAATAATATAATTCAGTTAATTTAATAAAATAATTATACATTGAAAAAATTATTAGGCCTTTAAACCTTTAAATATAATCAACATCATTACTTGTTGTTCCTAGTAGTGGCAACAACATTGATCAACCTTGATGTTATGGCAATTGTTAATACTACAAGTTGTTTGCATGTATAAGAAGATTGCAACAAGTCACAATAGGTTGAATGAAGTTGCAACAAGTAAGTTGCCATCCCATTTTGTACATTTTTTACAATTGTTTATTCTTGGGGGAACTTGAGCCCCCTAACATTGACAATTGATGGTTATTGTCATCGTTACTGAAGAACTTCAAGCTTTTTTTCTTTTGGATTGATTATCATCAAAGGAATTGTGTGTTTTTTTTATGATGTGCTTGTAATGAAGATGAAATTGATGAACTAGAAGTAGTTGAAGGAACAAAAAACATTAATTAATCGTTTTTTTTTTAGGATTGCACATCCTCAAAAGAAACCTAGATGCCAAGGAAAGGCATCAATTAACAATAATCAGCAACAAATGAATGCTATAATAAATGATGAACAAATTAAAGGAGAACAAAAAATTGTCATATATACATTTGTTCTTGATGGTAAATCTCTTATGATGAATTATGTGTTTCACATGTTAAGGTTTAAAAGAATTTAATGTAACACAAACATTTTGAATAAAAAGTCTCATCCCATTTTCATTTTCTATTTGATAATGGGGATGAGTAAATTTTTTGACTATTTTTCTCCAAACAATACCCATATGTTTAAATATGTGTTTTTCCCACATAATACCAAACAATACCCAAAAATAATGGGTTTAGGTTTTGATTACAATACCCTCATCATATTTACCACCCACTTGTTGGTTTGATTGTAATACCCTCATATTGTTTATCATTCACTTGTTGGTCTAATTGTAATACCTTCGTGGTGTATAAATGAATATTTGATTTTTGGGGGCAATATTCACATCCATTTGATAATGATGTTATTTTTGTAGGGGTTGAAATGACTTTTCATGAAGGTGATCATGGAAAAATCCCACCAAAACATGTAATGGAAAATGTAAATTGGGTGCATGAAGGGTCAAGGTGGGTGTGTACATTTGATGCATGCATTAATAATAATATAGCTAAATGGTTGTTTCATTAACATTTAGACAACATACATGGGCTTCACATGGAAGTAGATAAATTTGGCCATCTTTGTACTTGTCTTGGGGGGCCAAGATGACAAAACCATCATGCCATGAATGCTTGCATTTTGAGCAACTTGCAAGCATGACAAACTTGTAATGAAAAGAATGCGATTGATTGAGTGAAGAAAAAAATTGAAACCAAATGGGATTGATTTCAAATTGAAACACAACACCTTAAAGAGGTTCAACAACTTCTATTAGTAAAAATAGTTTTTAACAAATAATTACACATCATCAACATACTTATGTGGGAGGTGGGGTTTATCTTATGTAACACCTTCTCACAGATTGAAAAGGATGATGATTTTGTTGAAACAATTCTAGTGAGTAAGTTGGTTACACAAAGTTTTTAAAGCTCACATGGGATGTCTAAAATTGGAATTCCAAATTCACCATTAGCAAGGAAAAAAAGGAGATGCAAGCCGTGTGTAAGTACCATGAATTGGAAATGATTCATGGCTAGTAAGTTTTGCAAAGAATATGAAGTTTAATTAGGAAGAAATAGAGGTTTTGCTAAGAGGGAGAGGTTTAACCAAAAAATATTAAAAAATTGCCAAGTCATAGAAATTTAAGCAAGAAGTAGAGATATTTGGCCAACAAATTAAAATATTTAACCAATAAGTATAAAGGTTTTAATAAGATGTAAAAATTAAATCAAATAATAAAGAAGTTTAACTAGGAAAAGAAAGAGGTTTTGCCGAGAAACAAAAAGGCTTTGTTAAGAAGTAAAGGTTTAGCCAAGAAGATATAATTTTTTACTAAAAGTGGAAGTTTAGCTGAAAAAACAAAAGGTTTTATCCAAAGGTAAAGATTTAGCCAAGAAGAGATAAAGGTTTTGCCAAAAAATAGAAGTTTAACCAAGAAAAAATAAAGGTTTTGTTAAAAGTTCAAGTTTAACCATGGAAAAAAAAGGTTTTGCCAAAAGGCAATGGTTTAGCAAGGAAAATATAGGGCTTTTTCCAAGCAATAGAGGTTTACCATGAAAAGACATATGTTTTGTTGAAGGGTAGAGGTTTAGCCAAAAATATATAAAGGTTTTGCTAAAAAGTAAAGATTTAGCCAATAAATAAAAAGGTTTTGCCAACAATGAAATAAAAACCATGAACTATGATTAGAAATAAATTTTGATGTAGGTTTTTTTGAAGAGTCATTTAGAGGTTGTAAAAACTTCTTTAATGGCAATGAGTGCTTTTGTAAAATGAGATAAAATGCAAACAAAAAGTTTGGCTCATAACATGGATGGAGGAATATGGATGGAGATTCCAACTTAAAAAAGAAAGGTTGTTAGATGTTGAAGGTAATCCAATCAAAAAAAGACATAATGATAGATGGGTAGGAGAAACATGGAGAATGTATTTCATTATGAAAAAATTAAAAAGCTTTTGGTGATGTGGGCTCCATGTTTTATGGAAAGAGGTGCCAAAGGATAGATGTTGGGCTATTCATTTTTTGTTTTTGGTGTTTTGGCTATGGTTGTAGATGTTTCTAGATATGGGAATTTTAGACATGATATGCTTGCATTCAATTTGGTGTTGATTGATGGTCCTTATAAGGAGGCCATAGTACAAATGTTGGAGGACGGACAAGAGAAGGGATAAATCTTGGTGTAGTAGCAAAATATTCTAGGGGATTTCAATGTTGGTCTTTGGAGAAGTCTTGAGTTTTTGGTTTGAGTAAGCATATGCATGGATACATTGTAGATAGGTGCAATACTTTGAAACTTTCACTATGTAGGATTGCATATTTTGCAATGTACCAAACAACTAAATTGGAACATGGAAGGATAGTGATGAGAATTCTAGGCTTGCCATGGTTTGGGTGAGGATTGGGATTGTGGAAAACTTCAAGGAATTGGGCATTGAGTGGAGTAGCATGTTGCACAAGTAGTGTGTTTTGGATGTGTCTTATGTTTTAACTTGACTAGAGTTTGGTGTTTGGTGAAATTTGCAATAACCTTGAGGGTTGTAGATGTGTATCATGAGTCACAAAGTTGTTGGATGAGATGATCAACATGAAAGTCAATGAGTAGTGAATATTGTGAGACATTTGGATTGTGCTATGGAAGATTTTAACGTGTCATAATGTACATGAATTGGGTTTCTTGAAGTGGATGTTGAATAGAATAACAAATCTTCTAGAGGAGCTAGGAGTTGTAATTAAAATTGTGTAGCTTGTTGAGGCGTGTTTATGTTGGAGTTGAAGTCTGAGTAATGTGATGTCCGGTGTGAGATTCAATCAAGTGGTAGAACAACTATATTGGTGGGGAACACCATTCATTGTTGTGAGATTGAAGTTCTATGGTATCTCTTGTTTTTTGTGTTGTATGGTAGTGTTAACAATCGTATATCTAGTGTGTTTGCATGATTGGATTTTTTAGATGTAAGGATGAAAATGGATGTCAGTTGGAACATTGGATTGAGTGGCATTTCCAACATTGTGGGCTTGGGCAATGAGGCACATAACTACATTGGTACAAGATAGAATTTAACCTCTTTCATTTTGAAATATGTTACTAGTTGTGCATATTGATAACAATTAGTTTCTTGATATTTCATGATGTACTTGACTCTGAATAAAATCTGCAACTACCTAATGAAGGTGTGATTAGTGCTCTTGTGATTTTACATTAGGTTTTGTGTTTGTAGCCTTTCCCTTTTTATTACAGAACAAGCTAAAAAATGATTAGGGCTTATAAGCATTAGGGTTTTGTAAAAACCTTCCAATAAATTCTTTTTGTAGTTGGAGTGCTGCTTACAACACTTAAAGATCCCTCAAGGCATTTTGGAAAACAAGATGCTCACAAGATTGGGAGATGAAACACCCATTCTTGTGTGCATTTTTTATTCTCCAAAATTCCCTGTGTCATTTATTTCCTTTTTAGCATGTGATACTCAATGGGTATCTTGTAGGCACCCAAAAAGTATCACCCAAAAAAAATTAAAAATTAAATTTTTTCGTGATGCAATTAATGCCTTTGAGCCAGGGCCATTACCCTACACAAAGCTATAGAGACTGTACAGCTTCAAAAAAAAAATTTAAATGGCACTTGGAGTAGTGAATTTTCCAATAAATCAGCAATTTAGAAAATAATTTAATTACCACAGAATCTGTTAAGACACCTTCAATAGTAACTTGCATTTTCTTAATGACAAATTAACATGAAATTGTACTGTGCATGTGCTGAGCACATCTCAACCCACTCCCTGTATCTGGGCTTCTATCAATGGTTACCGCATCCCACATACAGTGTTAATCATTCCCCCATCCACCACCCACAAACATGAAAAAGAGGGCGGTATGCAGTGAGACACTATTTACATGACACCACTGTAGCCATTCACTAGGGTTGGTCAATGAAAACAGTCATTTCCTTGTACTGTCCCTTTTGGAGGGCACTGTATCTTGGACGTATTTACAGGTGCAAGGGGAGATTCTTTTGACTGCTATACTTCAGCCAAAATACAGTGTACAGGCCGTTCTATTGCTGTGCGCAGAGATGCGCTGTGGGTCTTAATAAAAGTGTGCGGTGAAGAGGCTTTAGACATGGAAGAAATCTTTGAGAATGTGCTCAACGGTTTTCATATCTGAGCCTCTCTTATTGATGCCGATTGCTAATGTTCATGCCAGACTAGTATTTTTCAAAGCAGTGAATGCCTCAATGAGAAAGTTTCCGACTCACTACCCTAAAATGTGAACCCTAGAACTCTAAATTTCTAGTTCTGAAATAGATGGCTCCTGATTAGAGCCTCAACTCCAAATGGATGGATACTGCTGTATCCTTTGTCAGGAGCAAAGGAATTTGCAAAATGCAGCAACAACCTTGCTTGTGAATTGCCACCATATTCACCACCAGGTCTGAGTCCACCTCCTACTGCACCTCCAAAACACCTGCTGGCACTTATCTCCTATTGGCAGAATTGTAGCACTTTCCCTTGTGGTAACATATCTTGCATTCTTTAGCTTTATGGATTTTCACATCTTTCATCTGTGCCAAACCACAAAACTTTTTTTTTCTGTCAGGTTTACAGTAGTTGGACTATAGATGCCATCCCTCCAGGCTCCTTCTCCTCTGAGTTATCTCTCTGCTTGCTGTCCCTGTCATGGAAGGACCCCTTATGATAATCAGAGTGCGAGAAATAAAGAGACAAGGTCTTAAACCACTGCTTTGCTCCTTAGGAGTGTCATAATGTACTCCTCCCTCTTAGCATGTGATTTTCTCAAGTCTCCTCCTCACCAAACATGCATTGCTTTCTGCCTCGAGAAGCTATAAATCAATTGTGATGTGCCATGTGTTGAGTACAGTCGCAGAAGGATTTCAGTGCCAGAGAAGGAATTTGGATATTAATGGATCAATCCAATGAGTCTGGTTTGTTTGTTCCTCCTCTTGCTGCTGTTTCACATGATACTACTCAGATCAAAGAGAGTGGCCTGATGATGCTGCAAAATACAATCCGCTTGCATTCTGGTTTTGGAAGATTCTTAGCCAATTTACCCTCAGTCTACCCTCCAAAGGGTGGACTTCAGTCTTCTGCTTCAACACGGCATGTCTTCTAATCAAGCACACCCTCATGTCCAAATTATAAGATGGAATATAAGGGGATTGACCTGCTGTAAACAAGAGAACTATTCCAGGGCCATTGAGAAGAAAAACTTGCGGCATTCTCTCTCACCAATAATCCCTGCAAGAACAATAACCATCCTCAAAGTGATGAAAGCGATGGGCATCCCTAACAATGATCGTTCTCCCAACTATTCTCGAAATAAATTTGGTAGCAGTGTGACAGTCACCACAAATGCGCAAATTCTTGAAAATGCGAAGTGAAGTGCCAGGAGGAGTGCTGATGAGTCCAAATGCAATGGCCAGCTTCTCACTGTGATAACACAATTGAAGTGCCTTTTCTTCTTCATCTACATCATGTAACACAAATCTGGTATCCGGTACATATCCTATCTCCTCCATCTGTGCAGACAACTTCCTTAATTTTTCATGGATTTCAGTGATATGAGGATGTCCTTGGTCATCTACCATAAATGAATGCATCTCATTATTCACCTCAATCCAAGAGCGTCCTGGTTCTTTCTTCACTCCCCTTTCTAGCCTCTGACATTGAATATCTGCACTGATATCCCACTTGCCAGCAGCAGCATAGATGTTTGATAGCAGCACATAGCCTGCAGAATTTCCAGGATCCAAGTCAATAACTTCTTTTGCAATCCGCTCTCCCATCTCCACATTTCCACAAACTCTGCAAGCACCAAGCAAAGCCTTCCACACAGCAACATTGGGTTCAAAAGGCATTGTCTTGATGAGATCCTCTGCCTCATCCAGATGGCCAGCACGGCCAAGAAGATCAACCATGCAGGCATAGTGCTCCACTGTTGAAGAAACACCATAAACTAATCCCATGGATTCATAGTAGTGCATGCCTTCATCAACAAGGCCCAGATGGCTACAAGCTGACAAAAGAGCAACAAGAGTGACATTGTCTACCTCTACACCTTCTTTGCACATCCTTTCAAGAAGCTCAAGAGCTTCTTTAGCAAGCCCATGCATGGCATATCCTCCAAGCATAGTATTCCAAGCAACAACATCACGTGTGGTCATCTTGTTGAAAACTTTCTGTGCATCATCTATGACCCCACATTTGGAATACATGTCAATGAGGCTATTCGCCACAAAGACATCAGAGCCCAAACCGTTTTGAATTATCTGTTCCTGAACACACCTGCCTTCATTGAGTGATGCTACACTGGCACATGCATTGAGAACTGCCAAAAAAGTGGCACGGTCTGGCTCTGCCCCTTCTTCGCATTGCATTCTTTGAAACAATTCCAATGCCTCCTGCGCTTGCCCAGATTTCACATGTGCCAGAATCATAGCATTATAAGACACCACGTCTCGTGCATCCATCTTGTTGAAAACTTTACTTGCATCTGCTAAGCTCCCACATTTGGCATACATGTCAATGAGTCCACTCTCCACAAAAATATTGCACTCACAGCCAGATTGAATGATCTGTGCATGAATCTGTCTGCCTGATTCAAGTGCTCGTAGACTAGCACACGCATTGAGCAACTGCACAAATGTGAAGCTGTCTGGGATCAAGCCCTCTTGTTGCATTTGTCCAAAAAGATCCAATGCCTTGTGATGTAAGCCTGCCTTGACATATCGTGCAAGCCTCAAATTCCATGGGAAAATATTCAGTTGCACAGTTCCTGGCACCATTATAGCTATCTCTGCTTCTACCCATGAGGGTTTGAATTTATCACTGAGCCAGAGTGCTTCCTGTGTCTTCTTGTGTTTGAAATCAGGATATCTTGGATTTCCCTATGACCAGAAGAATACAAAATCCAGTGGCTGATCAGCTCCTTAGCTACTAACACACTCCTCTATTCACAGCAGCTTTTGTGAACACCAGAGTGCACACACCAGGTCCTTTTCTCAAGGTACTGACTTGCTACAAGAAACAAAGAAAATTGCAACATCTTAAAAGAAACAGCTCTCATTTTACCTTCTCTGACCTATGATCCCACCATTGTGAAGGATCTGAGAAGAACTCCCGCCAAAGTTTCTCCACACTCTTTCTTTTCTGACCTGCCATGCAAATAACACACAGGAAAAAATTAATGGGTGTACAAAATTCAGCCAGCAAATTGGCAAATCGTAACTGAGAGACCACGCAAATCCACACATGCATCGTCTAAACCACTTCCAGGCCCGGCAATGAAACAGTAGTAGCAACAAAAATGTGAGAACAATAAAAAGGGGGAAAACATAACCACCGCCATGGCCTCTCAGCGGCGCCTTGATTTCGACCCATTGCACCACGAGGGGAGCGACAGGGGACGCATCAGAATGCACCTGAATTCGTTGGATATGATGGCGCACAGACTGCTGCTGCTGCTGTAAACGGTCTCCTGGTAACAGTATTCCATCCTCCTTCCTTTCTCTCGATGTAGCAGCATTCTTGTACTGCAGAGATGGTGCGAAATTCCCTGCAGTCACCCCTTGCACTTCCCTCGGCAATGAAACCATTTCCTCCGTCCGTCCCCACACACTCCCCAACCCCAACTTCTCAAAACATTAACGGCGCTCCTCCGTAACTCCCACCCTCCCCCCCAACACACACCTCCTCCCTCTCACGCCAACATCAACAACACAAACATCATCGCCACCCACCACCTTCCATCAAACCGTCGATGACGACGACAACAATACAACGCCACAGACATCACCACCGCCCCCACCTTCCCGCAAACCCATCAACGACGCAATAGAGACAAAACCTTACCAAGACCCCACCAAAAGAAACACATCTTCTGGGCACGGTTCCACTTAGAGCGGCTAAAACTCACCCGCCATACTTCAGGGTCTGTTCTTAGGGTCAGATCTAGCAAGGAGAGCCCCCCACCCTACTTATAACGCAACTTTTTTGCTTTCTCTCCAGTCTCTTGGATCTTGACTTGAGGGACCCACCCTATCGAAGGCCGGGTGGGTATACCCCTCTAACTGGTACAGCGCTCAACGAGTCCACCACTTCCTCCCTCTCTTTATCGTTGTTTTGGTTTTTCGTGGCATTGCGAAGTGCGTGCGTGCGAGCGAGCACGATGTTTGCTTGATGGTTCTTCGACGTTCTCCTGCTTCTGTGTTTTTTTGGTTGGTGAGTACCTATGTGTATCCGTTTGTTGTCAAATTCTCTCTGTTTTGTTGTTCTTTTGATTGATGCTTTGTTTTTGGTCAATTCTTTCTTTGGAAGATATAATTGCAGCAGATTGTTCCTCACAATTGCAACAATCTTCTCCGGTTCACCGGTTTCCAAAGAAATAGAACAGAGCTGCATGAATTCCACTCATATTATTATAAGAAACGGAGAAATGTGAAATTTGTGAATTTAGTCTATTTCTTCTGCCATCTTGGTTTTGTGTTGTTGCTGGTGATGGTGGAGGTGATGGTGGTGATAGTGGTGCTGCTGCTGCTACGGGAGCGGTTTTTCTGTGTTTGGTTTCATATGTTTCAGGTTCTTCAATTTGGTGTGCGTTTCTTGAATTTTATGCTTCCGCCATTCGTACGCGGCGCTGCAGCTGCGGATTTTTTGTCGATTAACGCCAAGTTTTCTTTTGGAAGAAGAGTATCATTATCGTCGTCATTCAAGCTTAATAGCCTGTGCCAATTTTCCACCTTCAATGCAAACAAGCAGTAGATGAATTGGAATATTGGTTGTTAAACTCCATGAGTTCTGAGTTGAAATGAGCAAGAAATTTCAACAGATTCATGTTTGGCACAATTGTCACTGGAATTCTTTGATGTCCGTTTGTTGTTGCAACTGTTATTAGCATCAACCTCGAAACTGGTAGTTTTGATTTGTATCATCTTCCTGGCTCACTTGAAAGTGGGTTTCAATGATCATGTGTTGTTACATTATTTGAGCATCTCTGTTGGCAATCTTTAACACATGACATCTTCCTAATTCTGATTAGATTCATGTGGGCTTCTGTTGTCAAGGCATTGCATGATTGCAGGCATTCAGGGGATGTAAATCATAACCCTGTCTCCTGACCACTATGATCAATGCGGTATGAATTTTTTTCGACCTCTCTCTCACCCTTCCTTCTCTCAAAAGCTGGACTGATTTGAAGGTTGGATTTTGGCTGATTGCCAACACATGCATGCATGCAACAAGTGACAATTTAAGTCTATATAGTTTTGAAAGAGCAAGAGTTTCTTGAACAAAGAGTCTGCAATGCAGGAAGATCCCAAGGGCTCTTTCTCTCCCTGTGTTGCTGTGACATAATTTGTTTGCCAAGTTTGTTGGTAATCCAATTTTAACTTAGCATGGAGATGTCATGAGATGTAAGAGCTACAACAATCATTGGAACAGAGAAACCCTTCCAGTTGGTGTTGTGTTAATTTGACTTCATTCCTTGTGCAGCTTGAGACAGCCTTGACATTTCTGAAGAATGTCAGAGAAATCTTTGGTAAAGCAGATGGAAGGACATCAAACTGTCCAAGGTGCCAAGGGTCAGGCTTGCTCACCAACAGGTCAAGTTGGGGATGTGGTCAGGTTCTTCCTATCAGCAATGATTTCTGCTGGTTTTGTGAAGGGTGTGCCCTCACATGCTTTTCCTACCTGTTGCACCTAAATTGTTCCATAGGCAGCACATGTCAGTTAGGCTTCTTTTTTCTAGTTCAGCACTATGTATTGTGAACTGTTCTTCTACTTGATCCTTTGTCTATGGTGATATTGACATTGAATGATTCCTCAGTCTTCATTGAAGCTACAAACTTTGATATGACAATGGAGACCTAAATCCTTACGTGCTTTCTTTTTGGATGGAGGGAAGCTCCCCTTTTGCATTGCATACTTGATAGTGGAAAGATTTTGGTTCTAATATTTTTTGTATGATTCTGCCTTTCATTGTGCCAGGATTGGGGTGATACCAATCATTGGATTGAGTGGATTCATGCTTGGATGATCAACTCCCATTCTAAACACCAAGAAGATGAAACAGCACTCCCATTTACCAGTCAACATACAGCTCTATAATGGAAAGTATCCAGGGTCAAAATGCAAATTGACATCCTACAAGCCTTCAACTTATGGTATATCTGAACTGCTTTCTGACCAACCTGATTACCTAGGTGCCCTGGAGAATGGGAGCAACCTAGTGGAAGAAGAAAGTAGCCCTATGGAAACAGCTGAGGACATTTCAGTGCCTGGAGAGGGTTTCCAAAAAATGCCATTTTGGACTACTCTCAGTGCCGGGAGCTCCCATCATCTTAGGTTTTATGCCAGAACTAGTACTTCCCTCAGCTTTCCTGACCTCTCTGCATCTTTGCACTCTCAGGACCTTATGTCAATTTTGAAGCCTCAGGTGTGAAACCCACCAGTGCAGATATGAGAACGATTGTCAATATGGGAGGAAGTGCTTTTCATTCAACCACCAGTAGTATCATGAGAAACCCAGTGTCAATGTTAGTTCATGATAATGAGCTGTCAGGAGAACCTCCTGCTGGGAAAGGGGAGGCACTGGAAATGGTTCTGGGAAGTCCATGCGTCATAGGCTGAGGGATCCCAGTGACTGTATTCAAAGACAGACAAGGATTCGAATTGAAGTATCTGATCATCAACATGCTGCACAAATGTCAACAACAGACACCAGTCAAAGTGATGTACAGGGAGCAGAATCAGGGAACTTTTCAACCTCTGAGGGACCTCTTCTAAGCAATTTGTGGGGACCACACTCGTTGAGGCAGGTTAGAAATTGGATCAGAGAAAAAGCACAGAAGGAAGCAAAGGACAAGCCTAAAGTCTCAGAAGCTGTTCACTCAGGGATATGATGGAGCAATTCAGACTACTTTGGATCCTCTCCTAGGGAGGTTCAGTTCAATCTTACTACCTGAAAGATGTGTGAAAGTGACCTGGATGTTCGTTGCTTGCCCTTCTTGCAAGTCCAGTCAGAGGACCAAATTTGCTGCATTACTTGGTCTACTCCACTAAACAGAGATTCCCACATGCACTTCAAGGTCTGCTGAGGAATCCTGCACAGCTCTGTATCTTCAAAGGTGACATTTAAGGTCCTGGCACACCTGGAAAGAAAGTAGTCATGTTATTTTGACGGTAATGGATTGGTGCAATGAGGTTTGTTATTTCTGATTATTTTTATGTGATGCAGCAGAGCACCTAACGTCTGATGATGTCTCCAACAAGGAGGAACTCAAGGACTTGTTGGGAGTACAGTCAAACAGGCCAAGGAGGCACATTGCACAGACCCATGAGTCATCATTAGGCAAGGGACTGTCTGCAGAGCTTCATTCATGGATCAGATTCTGTGTGGGATGGTGAAAGGTCTTTGGTACCACCTTGGACTTACCAAACTCCTACAAATTCTTTTGAAGGGTCAATGTACTAAAACAATAGCTAGTGTGATTTTCTTTGCAGCAGAGTTATATGGTGCCACATGTATGTGTAGTATAGATGCTGATTTGGGCAATTCTGTAAATTTCTGGAATAGGTTGTATTCCAAGTTGAATAGATTCCACTAAGAATTGGCTTCAACTTTACTACCCAATCTTTCCAGCTGTAGTCATGTCAGGTGTATGACAACATGATTCTGCTTTTTGGCAAGTATGAAGATATTTTTCTGACAAGTATGCTGCCAAAATTTGCAGGAGAGAATGTACATACTTTTCTGACCACAAAATTTGAGGTTCATTCCTTCAGGTGCTTGCTGTACCCACAAAAATCTCTCTAGAAATTTACAGAAGGCTTTTTCTGGAGTTACAGGAGAGTTCTTTATTTGCTCACCAAGCAAGAGACTGATGATGTTACAAGGAAACCCAAGGAGTTCAAAGTCTTTGGGTTCCAATTGTATCTAAAAGTCTAGAGATTTGGAGCATAGATGGCCGCTTTGACCTCATGTCTTCCGTACACCAGACAGCTAATCCTAACACTCTGACCAATTCCTGCTTCATCCCACATTCCCTAAATGTACACTCAAACTCAGGAATACCATCAAACCCTGACATTGGACTATACCCAAAGCTGCTGCGGCGAGCATTTGATGCAGGACTTGACACACTACTTAAGCCAAGGCTGAACCTTGGAGGAAGCCTCACATGTCCCCCACCTCTCATCTCCATACATGACAAATTAGCCCCTGGAGCAGCAGCAGCAGCAGCAAAGCTAGGACTGAAGTGGACTGGGTGAACATCAGGGCTGAATAATGGACTCCTCCCAGGGCTTGATGCTTGGCTTGACCCTGGGGAAAAATGAGGGTGAACATAAGAATCAACTCCTCCTACTAGTCTATCTACATGGTCTCTTAGCTCTGCATCCAACTCCAGAATCAGCTCAGGATCAAGGATCTCAAGAATCTTGCTTTGTAGAACTGAATGCCTAACCCAACTAATCAGATCCGAATCTTCTTTGTCTGTGAAAAATCGATCAGTAGGACGCTTTCCTGTAAGAATTTCCAGGAGCACAATCCCAAAACTATACACATCTCCCTTGGTGGATGCCAGGGCACACTGTCCATATTCAGGAGGTATATAACCGACAGTGCCTGCAAACTGTGTACTCAAATGACTGTCATACGCTGAGATCAGACGTGCTAGCCCAAAATCTGCGATGAAGGCATTGAAATCAGCATCTAGCAATATATTGGATGCCTTTATGTCACGATGAATTACATGTGGAACACATACATGGTGGAGAAATACCAAGCCCCTTGCAGCTCCCTGCAATGATATAATATAAAAGAGAGTCAGTTCAATCATTAGTGTAAAAGCAGTAATTTACACTCTGTTAACCATAGTTTTGCACATAACAGAAGACCTGAATACATGAACAGCACTGTGGAGGTTGATTAATATGCTGGCATGCCCTTGATTAGCCAGATACAAGCAAGTGCTTCTGTGTGCCTAAGGTGTTGGAATCAACTCAAAACCTCAGCTATAGCACACCAACTTTAAGCTTGTTTCTTCTCCTCACAAAGCATACAAGGACTTCGAAGTATACTCAGGATATTCTAGATATAGCAAGGAGAATCAAAATTTGGATTAGAACAAGTACTACACTTGGATCTGGTATGATTCTAACAGAATGGCATAAAAAACCAAGTCAACACCCGCAGATTTGGAATGAGAGGAGGACAGCACACAAACCTGGGCTATTTTCAGCCTTGTAGACCAATTCAATCCAGTTCTTCCAGCACAAATGAAGGCATTTCTGTGGAGCCAAAGGTCCAGATTCCCATTGCACTTGTACTCATACACCAAAACTCGATCTGAGCCAAATGTGCAGTAGCCAAGTAATTGCACAATGTTAGCATGTTTGACTTTCCCGAGTGTTTCCATTTCAGCCAAGAACTCCCTCTCTCCTTCGGTCTTATCACCCATCAGTCTCTTCACTGCCACTACCCTGTTGTCCTGCCTCAACAAATGCAGCAACATAATCAAAAACCATTAACCTACCCAACATAACAACTGCACAATTTGCCAACCTACTTTTGGCCCCTGAAAGACAAGGCTTTGGTGGAAAGAAAGTGATGGTGCAAGATTCTGGATCAGCAACCAAATACCGGTGCCATCAGCTGCTGCTTTCTCTTCCTCACAATTGAGTTTCAAAATCTTTTCCACACTGCCCTAATCTCAGTTTGAACCACAAATTATTCCTGATAGGTGCCCCAAGCAAGCTTGGTAACTTGCTCTAAAATTTTGAGGTTCAAATAATCAATTTTACCCCTTTTCTGAAGGACTCTCACTGAAGAGAAATCTAGGCTAAACTGTTACCTTGAATTTAGCTTTGTAGACAGTGCCAAAACCACCATCCCCAATGACATTCTCTATCGAAAAATTGTTGGTTGCTTCCATGAGATCACCCAAAGTCAACTTTGGCAAAAGGGTTTCAAACATAGCCACATTGATGCTGAGAGCATCTTTTGGGGTTGGCCACTCATGGGTCACTAAATCATGAACAGCCAACAACCTTGTCAAAATTTTCCGCCGTCGTGAAAGCTCCCACCAGCATAGCAACCCCAATACAGCCCAAATGCCCATGCCTGTTGCAAGCACTGTGCATACCAAGGCACCTGTTCGCAGTTGACCCCGATGTTTGCTGCAAGAACATCATACAAATATACAGGATATAAGCACCATTTTTCATCACTGAGTTCAGAAATATCCAAACCTAAACCATTGCTAATCCACTATTTTGAAAAGTTCAAGCTACAAGTGAAGTCAAAACATAAAAGTTGTTGAGAACTCTGCAAATCGTAGGCCTGATTCTATGACCAGCCCTTTGCTATGGAGTCTTCTGTCTTCACAGAAAAGAAATTCAGGTGTAAGTGAGAGTGTCAGAGAAGTTATTACCTAAAAGCAGATCTATGACCATTGCCATCACTTATATTCATCAGCTGTGCAGAGGGTGGAGACATTGGTGAACCACAGGTTCGACCAACAGGCACACCACACAGGCCCAAATTTTTGGAGAATGAGTCTGGTCCAAATGTGTCAAACTGGCCCTGCTCTGGGATTGGCCCAGTTAGCTGGTTCTGAGAAACATTGAAGAAACTCAGAAATGAAAGATTCTCAAGCTCTGCTGGTATTACTCCTTGAAAGGAATTTTGAGACAGGTCAAGGTAACAAAGGGCTTCTGCACCTCCAAGAGAAGCAGGAATTTCACCAAAGAGCTTGTTATCATGAACATCGAGAACCCACAGGTTTTTAAGCTCTCCAAAATCAGCTGGAAGTGTACCTGAAAAATGATTACCACCAAGCAACAGATATGTTTGGCCCCTGGAGGCTCCTATGTACATCATATCCAAGGCCCAATTGGTTATTGTTTCTGGACTTGCTGGTTGGGGAGTCAACAATGAATCTTGGCTTTGGAAGTAGGTTACATTTGCAAGCCCCATGGGAATTTCCCCAGAGAGGCTGTTGAAAGAAAGATCCAACGCTTGCAGTTTAGTCAACTGACTAATCCAAGTAGGAAATGTACCAGTAAAATTGTTTTGACCCAATAGTAAGAAACGAAGGGAGATCAATCTTGCAAGTTGTGACGGTAGGTTGCCAGAGAGCATGTTTCCTGCTAAATCCAACCCTTCTAGAAGACCAAGATCTCCCAACTGCAATGGAATACTCCCTGACAGATTGTTAAAGGAAAGGGAGAGGACCACCAAGTTTGGAAGCTGACCCAATTCTGCTGGGATCTCACCATTGAAGGCATTTGAACCCAAGTAGACTGTCTCCAAATATTGACAGTTTGCCAAGCTAGAGGGAAGTTGGCCTTCAAGTTTGTTGTTGGCAACTGACAAGGCAACAAGGTTTGGTAAATTGCCCAACCAAGCACCAAGATTTCCTGTCCATGCATTATGGTCAAGCCAGAGCTGTTGTAGCCATCTACAGTGTGCAAGTGACTCAGGAATGCTTCCAGTCAAGTTGTTGAAAGAGAGAGCAATGAGACGTAGAAATTGGAGTTGTCCCCATTCAAGTGGAATACTTCCACAGAAGTTGTTCGAGGGCAGAATAATCTCTTCCAAAAATGGTGAGGTTCTTCCCCATGCAGGTAAGCTCCCTGAGAGACTGTTCTTCCCCATTGCCACTACTTTGAGCCAGCTAAACCTTGTAAAGCATACTGGAATTTCACCTTTGGAGGAAGACACAAGAATGAAGGTTAATTCAAGAAAATCCATCCATTAGATTGGCAGAAAATTTTCTACAATGCCAGGATTGAGTTGAGACAATTCTGTGAGGAAGAACCTTCAATCATCAGGCACATTTTAGCTTCATGGTTGAAATCCCAATACAACAAAAGCTGAATAAATAATTTTAGGTACCTTGAAGTGAATTGAAGGATAGCAGTAGAAATCTGAGGAGTATACAGTTGCAGAGGGCTGGCGGTAAGAAGCCTGTAAGATTGTTTGACTGGAGGTCCAGGAAGAGCAGCAACCCAAGATTTCCAAGACTAGAAGGAATCAAACCAGTCAGGTTGTTGGAAGAGAGTGACAAAATTTTCAGGGATTCGAGGTTGCCAAGAGACATGGGGATGGATCCTGATATAAATGTGTGATTCACATACAAGGCCTTCAGCTGCACACAAGAAAATGCACAACCAGCATGATCAGCCATTTGAACCCTTTTCCAACTGTATCAAATCGTCTGGAGTTGTAGCCCAAGAATGAAGAGAACGTGGGATTCAATTGCAGCTCATAGACTGAAATCTAGCTAACCTCCCCCCCTTTGCTGTTGTTAAACATCTCCAAACCCCTTCGCTTGTCTCAACAGTTTGATGCTGATTTTTGTCATTGATCCTTCAATCAATCTTTTGAGAAGCAGTTAATGAAAACCAAACCTTGGTGAGTTCAGAAAGCTCATCAGGAAGGCTCCCAGAAAACTGGTTGTTTGAAAGGTCCAAGACTTGGAGGGAGGAAAGCATTCCCAGTGAATTGGGTATACTGCCGTTCAGCAAATTGTTTGAGAGTCTGAGTACTAGGAGAGAAGAGATCATGCCAAGAGACAAGGGAATGCTCCCACTCAAGCCGTTCCTCTGGAGCCGAAGCACTTTCAACAACTGAAGATTCCCAAACTGAAAAGGAATGCCTCCTGTGAGACTATTGTTTTGAAGATCCAGGACTTTTAGCAGCTGAAGACCTGTGAGTTGGATTGGAATAACACCACTGAGATTGTTATGTGCAAGAGAGAGAAACTCAAGGCTTTGGAGGCATCCCACATTGGGAGGGATGATACCATGCAAGTTGTTGAAAGAGAAAGAAATGTATCTAACACCTGCCATCCCACACAGCTCAGGAATCTCTCCAGAGATATTATTCCCAGAAAGACTGATGCCTTTCAAGCTCTTGATTGCCAAGAGGTTTGCTGGTATGGAGCCACTCAGTTGATTGCCTCGCAAGTCCAGGACACCCAGATTAGCCAAAGATCCAATGCTTGCTGGAATGGAGCCAGAGAGACAGTTGAAGCTCAAATCCAGGCTGGTGAGATTGGGAAGCAACCCAAGCCATGAAGGGATCCCTCCAGAGAAGCTGTTGTGTGACAGATTGAGGGCCTGCAATCCTGTGAGAAGAGAAAATGAGAAAGGGATTGGCCCCCTCAAAGCTCTGTTGGAGAAATTGATGGCGATCACTCTTCCTTCATAGCACTGAACCCCAATCAAGTAACACATGGTGATCAGATCCGTTTCCAATTTGCCAATGGCACTGTGAGATGATGATGATGATGCAGCCCACTCTGCCGCTGTGCCCAACAATCCTGCTGGCTCGTCCATCCTGCCCTCCTCGAACAACCAAGAAGGCATCTGTTTGCTGAATTTCAATATAGGGTACCTTTCAGCGAGCTTCCACCTGCTAATCTTCAGACTGGTATTGATCTCCATAGATGGTGGTGCTCTCATATGTGGTTGCGCCAGAGATAGCAACCCCCGAACTCCTCCAGTTTGATTCCCTCCACTAAACAAGCATGGAGAAGGAGCAAGCATCTGGAGTCTCCCGTCCTCAACATCTTGCTGATCCACATCTCCACTAGTCGAGAATTCTTTTGCACCAGTCACCACCAGATTCTGACAGAATACCCAGAAGAAGAAGAGCAAGGTCAGCAGGACACGCTTCCGATCTCTTCTTCTCCTTCCAGAAGCAGGACACTGGCATCCTCGATTATTATTCACGACTGAGGCTCCAGCAGAAGTGCCGCCGCCGTCGTCGTCGTCGAGGTGGTTCTTGACCACCCAGGACCTCATTATTATTGCTTGAGCGAGGAGACAGAAGAGTCTCTCAAGTCGGCCCACAGCAGCACCACCAAGAAGTTCCTCCTCACTACATTCTCTCTCCATTACTCCTCATCTCACGAGCTCCTCCTCCGGCTCCTCCTCCTCCTCACAGCCATGGCCACCACCACCACCAAGGCAAGTGGCCAAACTCCCCGGCAGCATGCTCATGAATTCCTTTTGCTGCTGGTCCTGCTGCTGCTCTCTCTCTCTCTCTCTTCGATGTCCGAAAGAGCATTAATTTCTACAACCAAAATGCTTGCAAACCAACAACCTCTTCTCTCTCGATCATCAATCCAATGTGATCGATCAAGAGCTTCTCTGGAGGGATCCCACTCAACTTGCTTACAATGAATTTCAACAACAAGGAAACAAAACCACAAAAAACGAAAAAAAAAAAAAAAAAAACCCTTAATGAGCCAAACAACAAAAAAAACCCCACCAAACACAACAAAAAAACAAAACACCTCTCTTATCATGGAATTTAATTCTAAATCTCTTAGCTAAAAATATCACGGGGAAAAACAAATAAACAATTTCAAAAAAAAAAAAAAAAAAAAAAAAAAAAAACAACAAAAAAAAAAAAAAAAAAAAAAAAAAGCGC
>Ga0116227_10001080_pt1 | contig 58834 bp, 54 predicted proteins | sample S1TSphgellanicum_FD_89693 | JGI IMG/M metagenome (GOLD analysis project Ga0116227, IMG submission 89693) | Host-associated microbial communities from peat moss isolated from Minnesota, USA - S1T2_Fb - Sphagnum magellanicum MG | ecosystem: Host-associated > Plants > Peat moss > Unclassified...
ACTTCGAGATGGGCTGCTACGGCATCGGCATCACGCGCCTGCCGGCCGCGGCCATCGAGCAGAACCACGACGAGCGCGGCATCGTCTGGCCCGATGCGCTGGCGCCCTTCACGGTGGTGATCTGCCCGATCGGCATGGACCGCAGTGCCGAGGTCAAGGCCGCAGCCGAGAAGCTCTATGAAGACTTGCTGGCCGCCGGCGTCGACGTGCTGCTGGACGACCGCGGCGAGCGCCCGGGCGCCATGTTTGCCGACTGGGAACTGATCGGCGTGCCGCACCGCGTGGTGCTGTCCGACCGTGGCCTGAAGGAGGGCCAGGTCGAGTACCAGCACCGCCGCGATACCGAGGCCACCAAGCTGGCCGTGTCCGACGTCCTGGCCCACCTGAAGGGCCGGCTGACGGCATGATGCTGCGGCCGGTCGGGATTTCGCGCCGAAAGTGGCTGATGTCGGCGCCCGTCGTCGGCATGATGCTATCGTTATCGGAGCATGCCCGGGCGGGCTCGCAACTGGAGGAGCCACTGGCGGACTCGGTGCGCACCGCGCTCAGCTCGGCCATCGCCCAGCAGGCGCCGCCGGTGCCGGAGTTCGGCGACACCGGCTCGCACATGGCCTATCTGCGCTGGCTGGCCACCATGGCGCAGCGCCTGCAGCCCAAGATGCCGGACCGCGACTCGCGCATCGAGTTCCTGCGCACCGTCTGGTACGAGGCCCGCCGCGCCGGGCTGGATGTGTCGCTGGTGCTGGGCCTGGTGCAGGTCGAGAGCAATTTCCGCAAGTTTGCCGTCAGCAGCGTGGGCGCGCGCGGCTACATGCAGGTGATGCCGTTCTGGACCCGCACCATTGGCAACGGTGACGCGGGAGGCCTGTTCCACATGCAGACCAACCTGCGCTTTGGCTGCGTGATCCTGCGCCATTACCTGGACCGTGAGCGCGGCGATCTGTTCATGGCGCTCGGCCGCTACAACGGCAGCCGGGGGCGCGCGCCCTATCCGGACGCAGTGTTTGCTGCCCAGTCCAGATGGCGCTTTGCCGATGCGGCGCTGTAACCCCTTGTTATTGGTTACCTTTTGATGCTCGCTTTACTTCTGTCGCCGGCGCGCATCACAATGTAACGGGGCCGCATTCGCGGCGCACAAGGATGCCGCATGGGTCAGGCAGAGGACGACTTCGTTTTTGCTCCGGAAGTGCAAGGACAGCGCACGGGTGGCGCTGCCCCTTCCGCGGCCGATCACCTGACCATCCTCACTGTCGATGACGACCTGCAGTTCCAGCAGGCCCTGCACCAGGCGCTGACCGGTTTCCGCTACCAGGACCACCCGGTGCGCCTGCAGAGCGCGCAATCGGCCACCGAGGCCGCGCGCATCCTGGCGGCGCAGCCGGACGTGGCGGTGGTGATCCTCGACGTGGTGATGGAGACCGACGATGCCGGCCTGCGGCTGGTGCGCAGCGTGCGCGAGCTGCTCGGCAATTCCGAGGTGCGCATCGTGCTGCTCACCGGCCAGCCCGGCATGAGCTCGCTCAAGCGATCGCTCGATACGCTGGACATCAACGACTACTGGCTCAAGACCGAGCTGACCCACGACCGGCTGCACGGCATCCTCACCGGCAACCTGCGCGCCTGGGAGCAGATCCATGCGCTCAACCGCGCGCGCCAGGGACTGCAGACCATCGTCGAGGCGAGCAATTCGCTCAACCGCGCGCGCAACCTGGAGGAGTTCTCCGAGCACGTCATCCGCGAGCTGTCGCGCCTGCTGGGCCTGGATCCGGACGGCGTGGTCTGCGTGCAGGCCTCGGGCACCGAGGCCGACGATCCGCGCAAGGCCTGGGTCGTCGGCGCGGCGGGCCGCTTCGCCCCGGCGATCTCGACCCAGCTGCAAAGCTTCTCCGACCCCCAGATCCGCGAGCTGCTGGTACAGAGCCTGTCGCAGCACACGGCGGTGGAAACCGAGACCAGCCAGGTGCTGTTCTTCCCGGCCACCACCAACAGTCCGCAGGCGGCGGTCTACCTGGCCACGCGGCGGCGGCTGGACGAGACGGAGCGCGAGCTGCTGGGCGTCTTCTGCACCAACATCCAGTCCGGCCTGATCAACGTGTCGCTGACCAGCCAGCTCAACCGCATGGCCCTGGAGGACAGCCAGCTGGCGTTGCCCAACGCCAATGCGCTGATGCGCTGCATCGACACCATCCTCGACATGCATGGCCCGCGCGACCGCATGCTGATGCTGGTGGACCTGAACCAGTATTCGCAGGGATGCCTGTCGCTGGGCATCGAGCAGGGCGACCTGATGCTGCGGCGCATGGCGCTGCGCCTGAGCAGCGTGTTCCCGCCGCCCTGCATGGTGGCGCGGCTGCACGATGACACCTTCGGCATCGTGGGGCCGGCGGCCATGGTGGACGAAGGCCGGCTCGAGTCGCTTGAATCGGCCGACCCGGAAGACGACCAGCTGCCGCCCTTCATCGGTGTCTATGCCGCGCGCATGGACCTCGACAGCTACCAGGGCAGTGCGCGCGGCGCCATGGCCGCCGGCATGCTGCTGCTGCGCCGCGCGCGGGCGCAGGGCCTGCGCCAGCTGGTGGACTACTGGCCCGGCATGGAGCGTGAGACCGATCAGCACTTCACCCTGTCGCGCCAGCTCTACCAGGGGCTGCAGGAGGAGCAGCTGTCCATCGAGCTGCAGCCGCAGATCGACCTGCACACCGGCGCCATCGTCGGCGCCGAGGCGCTGGCGCGCTGGACGCGGCCCGATGGCACGCGTGTGCCGCCCGCCCAGTTCGTACCCGTGGCCGAGGCCAGCGGACAGGTGGCGCACCTGGGCCGCCAGGTGATCGCGCTGGCCTGCCGTGCGCTCGTGGCGCTGGCAGACGCGGGCTTTGCACAGGTGTCGGTGGCGGTCAATGTGTCGGCGCTGCAGCTGGCGCGGCGCAGCTTCGTGTCCGAACTCACCGGCCTGCTGGCCGAGCATGGCATCGCACCGCGGCGGCTGGAACTGGAGATCACCGAGTCCGCGATGATGGGCGACCACCAGGCCAACATCGCCGTGCTGCAGCAATTGCGTGGACTGGGCTTCCGCATCGCGGTCGACGACTTCGGCACAGGCCATTCCTCGCTGGCCTACCTGCAGGATCTGCCGCTGACCATGCTCAAGGTGGACCGCAGCTTCATCCAGGAGATCGGCGAGCAGGAGGCTCCGGCGCGGCGCGCGCCGATCGCCTCCATGGTGATCGGCCTGGGCCGGCACCTCGGCCTGAAAGTGCTGGCCGAGGGCGTGGAGAACGCGGCCCAGGTCGCCTGGCTGCGCGAGCGCGGCTGCGGCCTGGCGCAGGGCTACTTCTTTGCCCGGCCGGAGCCGCTGCCGGCCTTCATAGACCGCCTGCGGGCGTCATAGCCCGTGTCCTCCGCAGCGGTCGCAGGCGCGCAGATGGCGCAGCCGCCCTTTCGCCGGCGGTGGCGCTACCGCCGGCTCACACTGTTGCTGCTGCCCTGGATGCTGGCCATGAGCATCGGCTTTCCGCTGCTGTGGAGCCACATGGACGAGGTGTTCCAGGGGCCTCTGCGGCGCGCCCGCGACGAAGCCCTGGATGAAGCCGCGCGCGCCCTGTCGCGTGCGGCCGACGGCCTGCGCCGCGATGCGCGTTTCCTGGCCGAGCTGGCGGCGCTGGACGTGGCAGAGGGCGTGCTGCGGCCCGATGCCGACAGTGCGCGCCTGGTGCTGGCCTTTGCCCGCGGCGCCCCCGGCTATGGCCGGCTGTACTGGATCGGCACCGATGGCCAGGAGCGTCTGCGGGTCGAGCAGAGCGCCAACGCCGGGCCGCGGCTGGTGCCGGTGGAGGGCTTGCGCGACGCGGTCATCGAAACTGAATACGACCGTGCCAGCCACCTGCCCGCGGGCGACGTGTATTTCTCCGGCTTCGACCTGCGCCGCGAAACCGATGGCGCCATTGCGCAGCCGCCGCAGCCGGTGCTGCGCGTGGCCACGCCGGTCTACGAGGAAGACGCGCTGCGCGGCGTGGTCGTGCTGGAGCTGCGGGCGAACGCCCTGCTGGAGCGCTTGAGCAGCATGGGCCGTGCACGCCACGTCAACCTCTACCTGGTCCACCAGGACGGGCACTGGATCAGTGGCCCCGATGCCGCACTCGACTGGCACGCCTGGCTGGCCGATACCGCGCCAGCCCTGTGGCGCGCCATTCAGCAGCACGCCGACGGGCAGTTCCAGACAGAGGACAGCCGCTGGGCCTTTCGCCGGCTGGACGTGGTGCGTCCGCCTGGGGTGCCGGGCAGCCAGTCGGGGCCGCAGGACGACCTCAAGCTGCGCCTGCTGGCCCGCGTCGATCCCGTGGCCGAGTCCGAGGCCGGCTGGCGCTGGAAGCAGCCGCTCGCCGCCGGCATGGCCGCAGCGGTCGGCGTGGCCCTGCTGCTGGCGGTGCAACTGGCCCGCAGCATGCGTGCCGAGGCGCGCCAGACGCGTGAATTGCGCGCGGCCAACCAGGCGCTGACCGAGGCCAACGACAACCTGCGCAGCGTGCAGGCCGACCTGACGCGCGCCGAGCGCCTGTCTTCGCTGGGCCTCATGGTGGCAGGGGTGGCGCATGAGCTGAACACGCCACTGGGCAGTGCCACGCTGGCGCTGAGCACGGCCCGGCAGGAACTGGACATGCTGGCGCAGCGGCTGCAGCAGGGTCTGCGCCGGTCCGACCTGGAGCACTACGTGCGCGCTGGCGGCGCCGGCCTGGAGACGGTGCGCGAGGCGGTGCGCCGTGCGGCGGCACTGGTGCAGCGCTTCAAGCAGGTGGCGGTGGACCGCGCCAGCATGCAGCGGCGCGTGTTCGACCTGGCCGAGATCGTCCTCGACGCCGATCCGCGCCTGCAGCACTGGCCGCCCGACGGCCGCATCGCACTGCGGCTGGAGCTCGCGCCGGGCCTGGAGATGGACAGCTATCCCGGCCCGCTGGAGCAGGCCGTTTCCAACCTGCTGGAGAACGCGCTCACGCATGCGTTCGACGGACGTGCGCGTGGCTGTATCACGCTGCAGACCCGGGCCGACGGACCGGCGCACGTGCTGATGCGCTTTGCGGACGATGGCAACGGCATTCCCGAAGCACAGTTGTCGCGCATCTTCGATCCGTTCTTCACCACGCGCCGGCATACGGGCGGCACGGGGCTGGGGCTGCACATCGTGCACCAGATCGTGGTCGACCTGCTGGGCGGCACGCTGCGCGCGGAAAATGCGCCCGACGGCGGCGCGGTGTTCGTGCTGCGGCTGCCGCGCCAGGCGCCCCAGCGCGCAGAGGATTGAACCCGCCCTAGCGCGCCAGCAGGCGCGGTACCGCCGAGGCCAGCAGCGCCACGCCCGAGGCCGTCAGCAGCCCCAGCACCAGGCGCCGGAAGCCCGCCTCGCTGATGCCCACGTAGAGCCGCATGCCCAGCAGCGTGGGCACCAGCATGGCCGGTGCCACGATGGCGAACATGGGCAGCATCTCGCGCGTGACCAGGCCCGTGGCCAGGTAGCTGCCCATGGTCACCAGCAGCATCGACAGGTTGAAGTTCTGGATCACTGCGCGCTGCGCATCCTTGTCGAAGCCGCGCAGCGTGCACCAGAGCGTCGGCAATGCCCCGGTGAAGCCGCCGAGGCCGCCCATCAGTCCGCCGGCCAGGCCTGCGGCCCCGTCGGCGAGCCGCCCGCCCGCGGTGATACGGGGCAGGCGCCTGGCCATCAGCATGGCCGGGCACCACAGCACCAGCAAGGTCCCGAGCACGCACTTGAACCAGTCCATGTCCAGCCGCGGCAGCAGCGCCACGCCCAACGGAATGCCGGCCAGGCCGCCCAGTACGAAGGGCAGCAGCAGTCGCAGGTCGAGGCGGCGGCGCACCGAGAACGCCGCGACGACCTGGCCCGTCAGGGCGCCGAACACCGCCAGCGCGGCAGCCAGCCGCGGCTCCAGCGCCCACGCCCAGAACGACATCGCCACCAGCCCGAAGGCAAAGCCCGACAGCCCCTGCACGAAGCCCGCCACCACCGCACCCAGCGCCACCACCGCATATACCGGATCCATGTCCCGCTCCAGAGAATGAAGGCGCCGAAGCATGGGCGCCCCGGGGCATTGTGGCGGCATGGCATAAATGAATCATTCGGAATTAATATGCACCCATGAGTATTCATTTATGGCTCTGCGCCAGCCCATGACCCGCGCGGACGACTTGCAGGCGCGCCTGGCCGCACGCCTGAAGATGCGCCATCTGGTGCTGCTGCAGCTGATACGCGAGCACGGTTCGCTCACGCGCGTGGCCCAGCACATGGCCACCAGCCAGCCTGCGGTCACGCATGCGCTGGCCGAGGTGGAGTCCATGTTCGGTGCGCCACTGTTCGAGCGTTCGGTGCGCGGCATGGCGCCCACGCCCTTGGGTGAGGTGGCGCTGGCGCGCGCCCAGGCCATGCTGCAGGACCTGGGCCACTGGGTGCGCGACATGGAAGCGGCCGGCACCGGCCGCGCTGCGCACCTGCACGTGGGCGTCATTCCCTTCGTGCCGGGGCGTCTGCTCGCCGACGCCATCAAGGCCACGCGGCCGCACGGCCAGCCGGTCACCGTCAGCATCCACGAGGGTACGAGCGACCACCTGCTGGTGCGGCTGCGCGAACATGAACTGGACTGCGTGATCGGCCGAGCGTCGGCTGTGCTGGCCATGGACGGCCTGGTGCACGAGCTGCTCTACCAGCAGGAGCCGCGCCTGATCGCCCACCGGCGCCTGTCGGTCCGGCTGGCGCGCCGGCCACTGGACTGGGCGGAACTGGCCGGGCTGGACTGGGTGCTGGGCGCGCGCCAGACGCCGATGCGCGAGCAGATCACCGACTTCTTCCTGCGCGCTGGCGCCGTGCCGCCCTCGCCGGTGGTCGAGACCCTGTCGTCCAAGCTGATCGGCGAGCTGATCGCGGCCAACGAACGCGCCGTGTCGGTCGTCCCCGCCGATATCGCGGAGGAACTGGTGCGCATCGCCGGCGTGGCCATCGTGCCGCACCGCTTCGGCTGGACGCTGCCGCCGATCAGCCTGTTCCGGCGCGCCGCACACAGCGGGCGCGCGGCCGATGCTCTGTTCGCGCAGGCGTTGCGGGACGCGTGCCGGCCGGCCGCCTGACGGCGCTCAGGGCGCCAGGCCCGCGGCCCTGACCACTGCGGCGTAGCGGCCGGCCTCGTCGCCCGTGTAGGTGTTGAACTGTGCCGCCGTGCGCGTATCGGGTTCGGCCCCGAGGTCGCGCAGGTGCTGCAGCATCTCCGGCGTGCGCAGGACGGCGGCCAGGTCTGCCGAGAGCCGTGCCTGCAGGGCGGGCGGCAGCCGGGCCGGCGCGAACAGGCCGAACCAGGCGCTCACCTCGTAGCCCGGCAGGCCGCTCTCGGCCACCGTGGGGACCTCGGGCAGCAGCGGGCTGCGCTGCAGGCTGGTCACCGCCAGCGGCCGCAGCTTGCCTGCGCGGATGTTGGGCACCGAGGTGGTCTGCAGGTCGAACATCAGCGGCACGTGGCCCGCCAGCACGTCGGCCAGCGCGGGCGCGCTGCCGCGGTAGGGCACGTGCAGCAGCTTCACATGCGCGGCGCTCGCCAGCATCTCGCCGGCCAGGTGGTTGGACGTGCCCGGGCCAGCCGAGGCGTAGCTCAGGCTGCCGGGCGCCTGCCGCGCGGCCGCGACCACATCGGCCACGCTGCGGTACGGCGCTGCCGGGTTGGCCACCAGCACGAAGGGGATGGAGGCCAGCGGCCCGATGGGCGTGAAGTCCTTGACCGGGTCATAGCCCACCCTGGACATGGCCGGGTTGATGGCCTGCGAACTGACCGTTCCCAGCAGCAGGGTGTAGCCGTCGGGCGCGGCCTCGGCCACGAAGCGCGCGCCAATCGCGGTGCCGGCGCCGCCCTTGTTCTCCACCACCACCGGCTGGCCGAGCTTCTCCGCCAGCTTCTGCCCGACGGCGCGGGCCAGGATGTCGGCGGAGCCACCGGGCGGGTAGGGCACGACCAGGGTCACGGGACGCGCCGGATAGGTCTGGGCCATGGCGGCCGTGGCCAGCAGCCAGAGGCCGGCCATGGCCCACAGGGGCATGCGGCGCAGGGAGGAAATCTTCATCGGGGGCTCCAGGTACGAGGGCGTGGAAAAAACTCTCGCAGGTCTCGTATCCGCCTGCTGCCACATGGCTCCGGAGCCCATGGTGTGGAGGCAGGGCTGATTTGTCCAATACGTTTTCCGGCCTTCCCCGATACGTCAGACGAATCAGCCGCCCGGCGCGCTGACCGCCCGTTGCGCCACCGCCAGGAAGGCCTGCACCACCGGGTTGTCGTTGTCGTCGGCGTGCGCGAACATCAGGCGGTAGGTGGGGGGCGTGCGGCCGCCGGCGATGTCGAGGAAAGCCACGTCCTTCATCTGCAGCAGGCGCATGGAGGCGGGCACCAGCGCGATGCCCAGGCCGCCCGCGACGAGCGTCAGGATGGCCTGCATCTGCGAAGCCTCCTGCACCACCCTGGGCAGGAAGCCCGCCGACTGGCAGGCCCCCAGCAGCGCCGCGACAAAGCCCGCGCCCTCGGCGGCCGGGAAGGAGATGAAGGACTCGGCCGCCAGCTCCTTGATCTTCACGCTCTCGCGGCCCGACAGCGCATGCCCGGCCGGCACCGCCAGCACGAAGGACTGCGCCTTCAGGTCCACCAGCGTCAGGCCGCGCGCGTCGTACACGGGGCCCACCACCATGGCCAGGTCGATCTCGCCCTTGCGCAGGTCGTCGAGCTGGCGCGCCGTGGTTTCCGCCGTGAGCTGCAGGTGCACCGTGGGGTAGTCGTGCTGGAAGCGCTTGAAGACCACGGGCAGCAGGTCCAGCGCAGCGCTGGGCACGAAGGACAGCCGCAGCGAGCCCTCCAGGCCTTCGGCGGCGCGCCGCGCGCGCTCGGACGCCTGCTGCAGCTGCTGCAGCAGGCGCAGCGCGTCCTTGTAGAACACCTGGCCGGCGGAGGTCAGCCGCACATGGTGGCGGCTGCGGTCGAGCAGGGTGGCGCCCACCTCCTGCTCCAGGTTCTGCATGGCCACGCTCAGCGGCGGCTGCGACATGTGCAGCCGGGTGGCGGCCCGGCGGAAGTTGAGTTCCTCGGCCACCACGGTGAACTGGCGCAACTGGCGGATTTCGATCATGGGACGTACTCCGGTGATAGGACCGAAGAATAACGGTGTCCCGAAAATAGTATTGGATGTATCAGGCGGGGCTGCCTAGCATCCATGCCAGCCGTCTGCCCTGGTGCCCGCACCGTGGCCGCCGGCTTCGGATGGCGCCCTTGCCGGCGTCCTTGTCCCCCCAGCCAGAGCCCGCCCCATGCAAGCTTCCCTGCTCGAAGAGATTGTCTCGGTTCCCAATCCCTATCCCGTGGTGTCCAAGGTCGAATACCCCGAGGTCTGGCGCCTGTGCACCCAGGCACGCGAGCTGGCCTGGGACCCGGTGACGGACATCGACTATTCCGACCTGCAACAGGCCGAGCTGCCGCCCGAGGTGCGCCAGGCCGGCGCCGAGTGGTGGAGCCTGCGCGCCTGGATGGAGCATGGCGCCACGCCCTATGGCGCCGAGCGCCTGCGCGACGCGATCTTCCAGCACCAGCCGTTCGAGATCAAACAGCACATCACCAACTTCATCGCCGAGGAATTCCGCCACCACGAAGCGAGCTTCCGCATCGCCGAGCACCTGGCCGAGTACGAGCCCACGCCGCGCGCGGACTACTTCAAGGACATCATCCCGCGCTTCCACGACGAGCAGGACGAGAAGGCCATGAGCTTCTTCGCGGGGCTGTCGGTCAACACCCTGTTCGAGCAGCTCTCGGGCGAGCTGCTGCAGGCGCGCTACGAGAACGCGCGCTTCGAGTCCATCCGCGAAGCCTGCCGCCTGATCCTGCGCGACGAGGCCCGGCACATCCAGTTCGGCCGCATCATCATGCGGCGCTTCTTCAGCGAGTTGCCGGCGCACGAGAAGACGACGATCGGCATCAAGGTCTCCAAGAAGCTGCGCGGCAGCCTGCTCAATGGCGTCTACGCCGTCGTCAACCTGCCCGCCGACGAGCGCGCGCGCTCGGGCCGCAAGCGCGCCCTGGCTGCGGAGTACGGGCTGGGCGCCACGCACCCGGACGAAGAGATGGACATCATCCGCAAGGGCGTGAACAAGATCCGCGAGGACGTCGGCGCATACGGGGTGGAGATTCCGCACATCCCGGAACTCGACTCGGTGCACTGATGGCTGCCATGGCCCGGGTCATCTCCCCGCCCGACATGGCGCCCCCCGCCGGGCTCTACAGCCATGGCATGGCCGTGGCCGGCCCTGGCGGCACCTGGCTGCACATCGCCGGCCAGGTCGGCATCGCGCCCGACGGCCTGCTGGCCGAGGGCTTCGAGGCTCAGGCGCAGCATGCGTGGCGCAACTTGGTAGCGGTCCTGGCGGAAGCCGGCATGGACGTGTCGCACCTGGTCAAGGTCACCACCTACGTCACCGATGCCGCCGACCTGCCGCGGCTGGCCCCGGTGCGCAGCGGTTTCCTGGGCGCAGCGCGGCCGGCGTCCACCGTGGTGGTGGCCCTGGCGCTGGCGCAGCCGGCCTGGCGCGTCGAGATCGAGGCCACGGCCTTCCGGCCGGAATGAAATGGATCACCCCCGGGTTGCGCGCCGCGTGTCTTTGCCTGCACCCTGCGAGCGGGCGCATCCTGCGGCCCGGCAGGGCCGGTGCCGCGGATGCTTGCGCATGGCCTGCTCAGCGGCCTTCGGCGCCTTGGCCTTGCGTGCACTGCGGGTGGTGCGCAGCACCATGAAGCGCTGACATGCTGCAGGCCGACAACGGGCGCACGCGTCCCGACGCCATCACCCGGCAGCTGCGCGAGATCGGGCCGCAGTGGCAGCACGACATCCGCAGCGCCGGCGACCGCACCAAGGCCCTGTACCTGCCCTGGCTGGAGGCCGCGCCGCGCAGCGGCTTGAGCGTGTGGCGCGACATTCCGTACGGCGATCACCCGCGGCAGGTGCTGGACGTCTACCGGCCCGACGGCGCGCGCCGTGCGCCGGTCGTCGTCTTCGTGCATGGCGGTGCCTTCGTGCGCGGCGCCAAGGACATCAACACCCAGATGTACGGCAACGTGCTGGCCTGGTTCGCGCGACAGGGCTGCGTCGGCATCAACATGGAGTACCGGCTGGCACCGGAGGCGTCCTATCCGCAGGGCGCCGATGACGTGGCACTGGCCTGCGAGTGGGTGGTACGCCACGTGGCCAGCCATGGCGGCGACCCGCAGGCGGTCTGCCTCATCGGCCATTCAGCCGGCGGCACGCACGCGGCCAGCTATGCCTATGACCCGGCACTGCCCTACCGGGGGCGCCACCTGCGCTGCCTGGTGCTGCTGTCGGCCCGGCTGCGCGCCGATGCCCTGGCCGAGAACCCCAACGCCGCGGGCGTGCGCGCCTACTTCGGCGACGACCCGGCTCTCTACGCGCAGCGCTCGCCGGTGAGCCATGCCGCCGACTCGGCGTTGCCGGTGCTCATCGCCAATGCCGAGTACGACAACCCGTTGCTCGACCTGTACGGGCTGGAGCTGGCCTGCCGCCTGGCCCAGGTGCGGCGCCGCGCGCCGCGCTACCTCACGCTGGGGGACCATAACCACGTGTCGCTCATGGCCCACTTCAACACGGCCGAACAGTGGCTGGGCGAGCAGATCCTGGATTTCTTCCAGGCCGCCAGCCGCTGAGCCGGCGCGCCCTTTTGCCGGCTTATGAAAGAAATTAGCCTGCAGCCCAGGTTTCGCCTGGGCTATATGCTCTTTAATTGATAGCATTGCGCGCGGCACAATAGCGGCCCCATGCACCGCTCCGCCCCCCTGCTGCTGGCCCCCATGGAGGGCCTTCTCGACTTCGTGCTGCGCGACATCCTCACGCGCGTCGGCGGGGTGGACCGCTGCGTGTCCGAATTCATCCGCATCACCAGCAGCGTGCTGCCGGACCGGGTCTTTTTGCGCTACGTGCCCGAGCTGCGCCACGGCAGCCGCACCCCCGCCGGCGTGCCGGTGCGCCCGCAGCTGCTGGGCTCCGATCCGTCCTGCCTGGCCGACAACGCCGCCGCGCTGGCGCGGCTGGGGCCTGAAGGCATAGACCTCAACTTCGGCTGCCCGGCCAAGGTGGTCAACCGCCACGGCGGCGGCGCCATGCTGCTGGATACGCCCGAGCAGCTCTACGCCATCGTCTCTGCCGTGCGGCGCGCCGTGCCCGCCGCGCTGCCGGTGTCGGCCAAGATGCGCCTGGGTGTGCGCGACGGCCGGCGCGCCGAGGAATGCGCCCGCGCCCTGGCCGAGGCCGGGGCCAGCGAGCTGGTCGTGCACGCGCGCACCAAGACAGACGGCTACCGCCCGCCCGCCTACTGGGAATGCATCCCGGCGATCCGCGCGGCCGTCGCCATTCCCGTTGTCGCCAACGGCGAGATCTGGACCGTGGCCGACGCGCTGCGCTGCCGCGAACTCTCCGGTGGCAGCGCCTTGATGCTGGGGCGCGGCATCGTCGCCGACCCAGGCCTGGCCTGGGCCATCCGCGCGGCCGATGGTGATGCAGCCGCGCCCGCTGCCGTGCCCTGGGCCGCGCTGCTGCCGCAGATCGCCGCCTTCTGGGACCTGGTCTGCACCCGCCTGCCCGCGCGCCAGCGCGCCGGGCGTCTGAAGCAGTGGCTCAACCTGCTGCGCCGCCGCCATCCCGAAGCACAGGAGGCGTTCCAGGCGCTGCGCACGCTGGACGACGCGGCCATCAGCCGCTGGATCGGGCAGGCCTGCGGTACGCCGACGCTGCCCGTCGAGGCATGGGCGCCAGCGGGCTGAGCGCTGCAGAGGCGAGGCGCTGCACGCGCCTGACTGTCCCTGGTGCGGCCCCGCCAAACAAAAGCCACCCGAAGGTGGCTTGTCGCATCAGCCCTGGCGCCGCCGTATCCCTGCCAGCCCGAACAGGGCCAGGATGGAGGACAAGCCGATCAGGGCCCACTCGGAGAGAGTGGGGATGCTGGCGGGGGTTGCGGCGGCAGGTGGCGCGAACGTGAAGTTCGAGATGGTCAGTGCCGCTGGAGTCCCAGATTGATTCGTCAGCGTGATTTGAAGTTTCTGACCCGTCTGAATAGGTACGGTGATCGTTCCCGAGGCAGTTGCCGGGAAGGGCGTGGAGGCAGCCCCGACGTCATAGGCTGCAGTGGTATTGGCTATTGAATAGCCACTGTAGCTAAAGGAAATGGTGCCGTTGGATGGGGCGCCATTGTGTTGAAAACCCTGGATGAGGCTTGCGCACCCGGTGATGGAGATCACTACGCTTGCAGGCGCACCGGCGGTATTCACAGTCCCGCCGCCGCAGACAAACGACTGGGGCTTGGTCCATTGCGTGACGTCGTACGGACCTGAGAAATCCGCAAGCGCGGACTGCGCCAGCAGCAACAGGCCTAGGCCCAGGACTTTCGGGGTGTGGAACTTCATGGTGTACAAAATAGGGAGTAGTTACAACTGTAACGCCATCTCTCCATTTCGCCTCCGGGTTTTCTTTTGGCTGGGTGAGTGGTGGCGGCGTGGCAACACGGCCGTCCTGGGCTTCGACAGGCTCAGCCAGCACGAAGGACTTGTACTCGGCCTCATCCACCTCGCGGCACTTCAGGCGGGGGCGCAGCACGTTCCTGATGAACCCCTCCACGTCCTTCTTCCTGGCGAACTGGGTGTGATGCGCTTGTTTACCCGGCGGCTGAAGTCCATCGAGAAATCGAAGGTGGTGTGCTCCAGCACAAAATGGCCCTCGCAAGCCTGCATCGAGCAGGCCGCTTTTCAGGCCGCGGCGCGCTTCGTTTTCTTCGGGGACTTCAACTTGCCAGCCGTGTTGAGCGCCACCGCCTGCTGGATCAGCGCCTGGAAGGCCGATGCATCGACTTCTTCGCCTTCGCGGATGTCGATCGCGCGGCGCGTATTGCCGTCCAGGCTGGCGTTGAAAAGCTGCGCCGGGTCCTGCAGCGAAGCGCCCTTGGCGAAGGTCAGCTTTACCTTGTCCTTGTAGGTTTCGCCGGTGCAGAGGATGCCGTCGTGCGACCACACCGGGGTGCCCATCCACTTCAGCTCTTCGACGACATGCGGGTCTGCTTGCTGGATGAGCTGGCGCATTCTGCCGAGCGTGGCGCCGCGCCAGTCGCCCAGTGCGGCGAGCTTTCTTGAAATCAGCTCCGACGCTGATGCCGCCTGGCTAGTGCCTGGATTTGTCATGGGGCCATCCTTGGAGTTTCAGGCTGCAGCTCAGTAGGGCGGAGCGCCACGTCCCCGCTGCACCCGCGCGGCTTCGCTCCACCAGGCCAGATCGTCCGCAAAGCGCCCAAAGGCGCGCTCCAGCGCCTCGCCGGCACTGCCCGTCGGCTTGCCGCTGGCATCCAGCGTCTGCGAAATAGGCCCTACGGCCAGCGCGCTGGAGATCACCACCATGCCCATCTCCGACAGGATCGAATGCCAGGCCGTGCCCGAGCGCACACCGGAGAAGCGGCCGGCCGAATAGCTGGCGATGGCGGCGGGGCGCCAGAACCATTCCTCCAGGAAATGGTCGGTGAGGTTCTTGAGCCCGGGCTGCGGTCCCCAGTTGTATTCGCCGGTGACGAAGACAAAGGCGTCCGCGCTGCGGATCTGTTCCGCCAGCGCCTCCATGGGCGCGGGCGCGCTGCCCTTGGGGTATTCCTTGTACATGCGGTCCAGCATGGGCAGGTTGACGGCCTTGGCGTCCACCAGCTCGGCATCGGCCCCGCGCGCCCGCAGCCCTGCCACCACGTAGTCCGCCAGGCGTATGCCCATGCGGTCGGCCCGGTACGAGCCGTAGAACACCAGCACCTTGTCTGCCATGGTCACGCCCTTCAGGCCGGACGGGGTCGGCCCATGGGCGAAGGCTACCGTATCGGTGCGCCCGTGTGGTGCGTCCGGCGGCGCCTTGCGCTGGTACGGGGCGGTCTGTTGCAGGGTATCGGGCGCTGCAACGCGCCGCCAGCCGCTCCAAGCCGGGTGGCACAAACCCGTTGGGTGTGCAAAAAACTCAACAATGCCCGGCGCGCAATCGCCGGAAGCCGGCTGGCTGCCCGGGCTTTGTCATTGTGGGTTGGTGATGTTGGTGAGTTTTTCTGGGGTTTCCGTTGCGGCGGGTGCCGTCCCCACTCGCGCCACCATCACCTGGTCGATGCGGTAGCTGTCCACGTCCAGCACCTCGAACTTGTAGCCGCCCCAGGTCACGCTGTCGGTGCGGCGCGGGACGCGGCGCAGCATCACCATCAGGAAGCCGGCCAGGGTCTCGTAGTCGCCCTCGTGCGGCAGGGATTCCAGGTCCAGCGCGCGCAGCACGTCCTGGATGGGGGTGACGCCGTCGATCAGCCAGGAGTTCTCGTCGCGCCGCACGATCTGCTCTTCGTCCAGCGGCGATATCAGGTCGCCCATGACGGTGCTCATGACGTCGTTGAGCGTGACCACGCCCACCACCAGGCTGTACTCGTTGACGATGACGGCAAAGTCCTCGCCCACCAGGCGGAACTGGTCCAGCACCTCGGCCAGGGTCAGGCTGTCGGGCACGATCAGCACCTTGCGCACCAGGGCGTTGTCGGCCAGCGATATGGGCTGGTTGTTGAGCACGCGCTGGAACAAATCCTTGGCGTCCACATAGCCCACCACGTGGTCGATGTCGCCCTCGCACACCGGGTAGGTGGAGAAGGGCTCGGCCGCGATGCGCGCGCGGATCACCGCGTCCGGGTCGTCGCGCAGGAAGTAGGCGATGCGGTCGCGCTGCGACATGGCGCTGGCGACGGTGCGGGTGTCCAGCTCGAACACGTTGGCGATCACCTGCTGCTCGCGCGCGGCCAGCACGCCGGCCAGCGCGCCGGCCTCGGTCATGGCCAGGATGTCGGCGGAGGTGATGCGGTCGTCGCGCTGCAGCGGCAGGCCAAACAGGCTGAACAGCCCATCCGCGCCCTTGCTGTAGACCCAGATCAGCGGCCGCAGCAGCGACTGCAGCAGCTGCATGGGGCGCGCGGTGCGCACCGCCAGGCGCTCGGGCGCGGTCATGGCCAGCCGCTTGGGGAACAGGTCGGCAAACAGAATGAAGAAGGAAGTGACGATGAAGAACGAGGCCAGAAACCCCGCCGTCTCCGCCGCCGAAGGCCCCAGGCCCAGCGAGAACAATGCGCTGAAGGCCGGGCTCAGCGCGCCTTCACCGACGATGCCGCCCAGGATGGCGATGGCGTTCTGGCCGATCTGCGCCACGGTGAAGTAAGGCCCGGGCTGCTCCTGGATGCGCATCACGCGCTCGGCGCGCGCATCGCCCTCGTCGGCCATCTGGCGCAGGCGCAGGCGGCGCGAGGCGGCCAGCGAGATCTCGGCGATGGAGAAGAAGGCGCTGGCAGCGATGAGCGCGGCGATCAGGAGCAGGCTGGTGGTCAGGGTCATGAAGACGGGGAGGGCGCCGCTGGGGCTACAGCGGGAGTGTAGGGGGCCCGACTGCCACGCGGGCCTTCGTTGCGCCTGGCGTGCGGAGCTCTCACCCCAGCCCTCCCCCAGCGGGGGAGGGCGTCATGCCTCAATCCCTACTGCATGAACCCAATCCGGCTGCGCCGATCCCCCGCACGCGGCAAATCATCACCGCGCAGCTCGGCGCGGCCATCCAGCCGTGCGTTGCCGAAGGCCACCATCAGCGCGCGGCGCATCTCGCGCGGGGCCAGGGCGGCCAGGCGTTCCAGCACTTCTTCCTGCGGCGCCTCGTCGAAGCGGCTGCCCCAGTCGTGGCTGGCGCGGATCGTCTGGTACAGGCGCAGCGCGATGTGGCGCGCCTGCTCGGGCGAGGGCGGCAGCACCTCGAACACGTTCATGCGGTTGAGGATGGGGTCGGGGATGCCCCGCGCGTCGTTGGCGGTGGTGATCCACAGCACCTGGCTGGCATCGATGGCGACCTCGGCGAACTCGTCGACGAAGGCGCTGGCGGTGTCGTGCTCGAGCAGGCTGTAGAGCGCGCCCAGCGGGTCGTACTGCGCGTCGCAGTTGGCCTTGTCGATCTCGTCGACCACGATCACCGGGTTGGCGTAGGTGCCATCGATCAGCGCCTCGAACACCTTGCCCGGGCGCGCGCCCTTCCACTGCGAGGCCGAGCCCGACAGCAGCCAGCCGGCGGTCATGGAGCCCATGGGCACCAGGTTCATGCCGGTGCCGATCAGGTCGGCCAGCTGCCGCGCGAAATGCGTCTTGCCGATGCCGGGCGGGCCCAGCAGCAGCATGGGCGTGACCTCCAGGCCGTCGCTGCTGTCCTGCGCCAGCGCGACGTGGCGGCGCACGTCGTCGAGCACTTCGGTGAAGTTGGGCAGGTCGTCGTAGAGCGCGGCCATGTCGGGGATGCCGGCAGGCTTGACCTGGAAGCGCTCGGGGCCGCGCTCGAGCATGCGCTCGTAGGTGCTGCGAAGGCTCTCGTGCTCGCGCGGATCACCGGCATGCTGCAGCTTGCCAAGGCGGCGTTCGACCTCGGCCGGGTCGAACACGCTGCGGACCTGCGCGATCGGCAGGGGGAAGGAAGAGGACTGCGGTACCAAGCTGCGGGATTCCATCGGCCACTCCTTGCATCGTCGATAAAGCGACGACTTCATTCGAGCACAAGCCGTGCCAGGCGTCCACCAAATGCAGTTTCTTTACCGCGCAGCAACCGCCCAAAAAGCAACGGCGCGGCCGCCCTTATCGGGCGACCGCGCCGCATGGGTCAGCTCCTGGTCAGGCCGCGTTGCCGGCCAGCACCTTCTGCAGTTCGCCGGACTCGTACATCTCCATCATGATGTCCGAGCCGCCGATGAATTCGCCCTTGACGTAGAGCTGCGGGATGGTCGGCCAGTGGCTGTATTCCTTGATGCCCTGGCGGATGCCGTCGTCTTCCAGCACGTTGACGGTCTTGATGGCCTTGGCGTCCACGCCGCAGGCCTTGAGCACCTGGATGGCGCGGCCGGAGAAGCCGCACATCGGAAAGCTGGCGCTGCCCTTCATGAAAAGCAGCACGTCGTTGGATTTGACGAGGGCGTCGATGCGTTGTTGGGCGTCACTCATGGGTCTCTCCTTCATGGGGATGGCAGCCGGAATCGCCCGGCCGCTGCGGGCGCAATTATCGGCGGGAAGGCAAAAACCCGCCGGAGCAGCGTTCTATGCCGGCCAGGTCCTGGCGGCTTTGTACGGCGTCGAAGCCGGCGGCCTGCAGCAGTTCGCGTACCGCGGCGGCCTGGTCCCAGCCGTGCTCCAGCAGCAGCCAGCCGCCGGGCGCGAGGTGGGCCGGCGCCTGGGCGACGATGCGGCGCAGGTCATCCAGCCCGTCGGCGCCGGCGGCCAGGGCCGACAGCGGCTCGTGCACCAGGGCGGCCAGGTGGCCGTCGGCCGCTGCGATATAGGGCGGGTTGGAGGCGATCAGGTCGAAGCGCTCGGCACTATCCAGCGCCGCGCACCAGTCGCCTTGCAGAAAGCGCAGCGGCAGGCCCAGCCGTGCCGCGTTGCCGCGTGCCACCTCGAGCGCGCCGGCGCTGGCGTCCACGGCGGTGACTTGGGCATCCGGCCGCGCATGCTGCAGCGCCAGCGCGATGGCGCCGCTGCCGGTGCCCAGGTCCAGCACCGTGGGCGCAGGCTGGCCGGCCAGGCGCTCCAGCGCCCATTCCACCAGGGTCTCGGTATCGGGGCGCGGCACCAGCACGCGGGCGTCCACCGCCAGCGGCAGGCCGAAGAATTCCTTCTCGCCGACCAGGTAGGCCAGCGGCTCGCCTGCGGCGCGGCGGCGGGCCAGGCCGTGCAGCCGCTCGAGCGTGGCGGCGTCCAGCGGGTCGGTGTCGTGCGCCAGCAGCCAGGCCCGGTCGTGCGCGGGCCGGCCCAGCACGTACAGCAGCAGCAGTTGCGCGTCGAGCCGTTCCAGGCCCAGCGTGCCGGCGGCCTGCAGGGCGTGGGCAATGCTGGGCTGCGGTGGCGTGTTACTACTCATTTGATAGCTGGTAGCCAAGGAGGCGCCTGGGCTACAGGCATTTTTCCTTGATGTTCAATTGCCCGCGCCGACTTCCAGCTCGGCCAGCTGCTCGGCCTCGCGCGCGTGCTGCAGCGCGTCCAGCACCTCGCCCAGGTCGCCTTCCATGATGAACAGCAGCTTGTACAGCGTGAGGTTGATGCGGTGATCGGTAAAGCGCCCCTGCGGGAAGTTGTAGGTGCGGATGCGGTCGCTGCGGTCGCCGCTGCCGATCAGGCCCTTGCGCAGGGCCGCGTCCTTGGCGGCCTGCTCGCTGCGTTCTTTCTCTTGAATGCGCGCAGACAGCACCTGCAGCGCCTTGGCCTTGTTGCGGTGCTGGCTGCGGTCGTCCTGGCACTCGGCCACGATGCCGGTCGGGATGTGCGTGATGCGCACGGCCGAGTCGGTCTTGTTGATGTGCTGGCCGCCGGCGCCGCTGGCGCGGTAGGTGTCGATGCGCAGGTCGGCCGGGTTGATCTGCACCGCCTGGGCCTCGTCCGGCTCGGGCAGCACGGCCACGGTGCAGGCGCTGGTGTGGATGCGGCCCTGGGTCTCGGTGGCGGGCACGCGCTGCACGCGGTGGCCGCCGGACTCGAAGCGCAGCCGGCCATAGACGTTGTCGCCGACGATGCGGAACACGATTTCCTTGTAGCCGCCCAGCTCGCTCTCGTTGGCGCTGACCACCTCGCAGCGCCAGCCGGCGCGCTCGCAGTAGCGGGTGTACATGCGCGCCAGGTCGCCGGCGAACAGGGCCGACTCGTCGCCGCCGGTGCCGGCGCGGATTTCCATGAAGGCATTGCGCGCGTCGTCCGGGTCCTTGGGCAGCAGCAGGCGCTGCAGCTCGTCTTCCAGCTGCAGCAGCTCGGCCTCGGCGCCGGCGATTTCCTCCTGCGCCATCTCGGCCATGTCGGGGTCGTCGAGCATGCCGCGCGCGCCTTCGAGATCGGCCTCGCGCTGCTTGAAGCGGGCGTAGCGGCCGGCCACCTGGGTCACCTCGGCATGCTCGCGCGAGAGCACGCGGTACTGCTCCATGTCGGCCATGATGTCCTCGCGCGAGAGCAGGAAGTCGAGTTCCTCGAGACGGACGGCGTAGCGGTCGAGCTGGTGGCGCAGGAAGGATTTCACGGGGGCTGGAGGCTGGGGCGCACCCGCAGGCGCGCCCGTCGGCAGAAGGCGGCGCCCCGCGCCATGGCGGTGCGGGGCGTATCGGTAGGCCGGCAAGCGCCGGCCGGGTGCAATTATCCGCGAGAGCCGCAGAGCCGGCCGTGGCCTTTCCAGCGTTGGGTGCTACTTGAATGCATCCGGGTATTCCTTCTCGTACCAGCTGTCAGCCTCCTGGGGTGTGAGGCCCAGGAACTCCTTCAGGCGGGGAATCAGCAGATTGCCCATTGCGCCTAGCAGCACTACGCCACCCAAGAAGGCCTGAACGCCCTGCACCGAGAACGACTGCAGCGCCATGCCACTAACATAGGAACCAATCGACCCAGCGAGCATGGTCACGCTCATGCTCGCCGCGCTGAGACGGGCTCGGAAGTTCGGGGGCGTCGCTAGCATGCGGTGCGAGGCAATGGCCATTCCGGCTGTCGTGCCACAAAGCCCCACCAAGAAGTAGCAGAGTGCGAATAGGGCGGGGATGGGGGCGAGGCCGGCGCCGATCAAGGCGGCTCCCTGGACAAAGCCGGCATACACCAAGACTCGGTGCCTGCCGGCATGCTTGATCATGCGGCTCCCCAGGCCGAAACCTGCCATGAGCGTACCGACCGCCAACATGCCCTCGGATGCGCCGAAATACAGAGTGCTCCAGTTCTCCTGATGGACCCGGATCGGTATCAACATCGTCATGGCCGGTAGGTAGGCACAAGTCACAAGCAGGCCCATGATGCCGAGAGCGCGCTCCATGGGAATGGCAAGGCGAGCCGTCCAAATGTCAGCGATGTCTCGAAGCCAGGATTTCATGCGAGGCTTGTTGTTTGTCGGACGAGTCTTCTCGACTCTGTCTGCCAGGCCATAGTTCAGTGCGCAGGTGACCACCATCAGCACTGCGTGCACTATGAGGCAGGTCGCAATGCTGAATTGCATCAACGCTAATCCACCCGCCATTGGTCCTAGGATGCGGGCCGAGGACTCGATGGAGCGCTGCACGCCATAGCTGCCCGCCACTTGGTCGGGAGGCACCAGATCGACCAACAACGATGCCCTGGACGGGATGATGGCCGACATTGCAATCGAATTCACTACCTGCAATGCAATGAAGTAGTTCAGGGAAACGTCTGCTGTGCTGACGGCATAGACCAGAAGGCTGGCACGCACTGCAACTAGCCATGAGAACCATTTCATGACCTTTAGCTTGTCGTAGCGGTCGCCAATGGGAGACAGCAGCACGTGCGCGAAGAGGTAGGCCACCGCTTGTACGGTCATGAATTTCGCGGTGCCTGCAGCGCCATAAGTCGAGACGATGTGCCAAGCCAACGCGGACCATCCGAACAGGCCTGCGAATATTGAGAGAAATTGTCCGAAAAAGAAGTACGTGAGCTTATTTCTGGAAAATTTTGTCAATTGTCCTAAGGCAGAGGGCGGAGGTGTATTCATTTGAAATTCTCATGCACGCCCTTCATCCAAGGGGGGTATGTCGAGATGATTTTTATCATGCTCGCGGCGTCGTCGGAGTAGGGCTGTGTAGATTATATGGGGGGCGTTTATGGTTGCTGGTTTTTCTTGGAAAGATCAATTACTATAGTGATGTTGCGTAAATATAGTCCATCGTCGCGCAGGATTTTTTATGATGCATGCCTAATTAGGGGTTAGGTGCCTTTCTGTATAGGATGGCGCGTTCACGATCGTTGCATGCTTTAAGTATTTTTAGAAAGATGTTTGAGAAATGGGATATATTGGGGGTGGCTAGCTGATTAACTGGTGTTTCTTTTTTGTTTTGGGCAGAACGAAAGATGGCTACTACCCTGCCGGGCGCAGATCCCGGCATCTGCCGCCTGCAAGGTGGCAAGCCTGGGATATCTCAATCCCCAACACCTTGAAGGAGGGTCGGCTCAGAAACTGTGCCGCACGCCCACTTCGTAGCCGGTCGAGCCCTGGCCGCCAAAACTCGCCGCCGAGGCGCTGGGGCCGCCGCTCAGCGTGAAGAAGGACGCGCCCTTGTGGGCGATGTGCGCCGCACGTGCATACAGTGCCGTGCGCCTGGACAGGTCATAGACATAGCCCACGCCGATCATCGACGCATCGTTGGCATTGAGCGCCGCCGTGGCGCCACACTGGTTCACCCGGATATACGAGAACTTGGCCGTGCCCTGGCCTAGCGGCGCGCTCCGGCCGATGATGGAGCTGTCCTGCTCGTCGACAGGTTGCGCGGGCCTGCGCCCACTTCCTTCTCGGCCTTGCGGGCGTGCTGCAGCGCGTCCAGTACCTTGTCCAGGTCGTCTTCCATGGTGAAGAACAGCCTGTACAGCGTGAGGTTGATGCGGTTGTCGGCAAGGCGCTCCTACGGGAAGTTGTAGATGCAGTCTTCGCTGCCGATCAGGCCCTTGCGCGTGGCGGCATCCTTGGCGGCCTTCTCGCTGCAGTCGTCCTGGCATTTGGTCACGATGCCTGGCTGCAGCAGCTCGGCCTCGGCGCCGGCGATTTCCTCCTGCGCCATCTCGGCCATGTCGGGGCGTCGAGCATGCAGCGCGCGCCTTCGAGGTCGGCCTCGCGCTGCTTGAAGCGGGCATAGCGGCCGGCCAAGCGCCAGCCAGGGACGATTATCCGCGACAGCCGCGGGCGTGCGGGTCCCCGCCGACAGATGGGGCGCACAGGATGCAGGCACCGGGGATTCATGGGATAGTGCAGCAGCACTTTCGTGCGTCCTGGAGCGCCCCCCATGCCCCTGGTCCCCCCCGGTGCCACGCCGGACGAACGTGGCGGCCCCTTCCGCGGCTTTGCCGGGCCACTGGCGCCGCAGGGCGCGCTGCGCGCCGCCATCACCGCCGCCTGGCGCCTCCCCGAGCCGGACCGCGTGGCCCTGCTGTTGCCCGAGGCGCGCCTGCCCGCCGCGATGGCGGCCGAGGCGCACCAGTTGGCCTGCCGGCTCAGCGAAGGCCTGCGCGCCCACCCGGGCATGGGCAAGGCGGCGCTGGTGCAGGGGCTGCTGCAGGAGTTCTCGCTGTCTTCGCAGGAAGGCGTGGCGCTGATGTGCCTGGCCGAGGCGCTGCTGCGGATCCCCGACCACGCCACGCGCGACGCGTTGATCCGCGACAAGCTCGGCACCGGCCACTGGGAACCGCACCTGGGCCACAGCGCATCGCTGTTCGTCAATGCCGCCACCTGGGGCCTGGTGCTCACAGGCCGCCTGGTCGCCACGCACAGCGAGCCGGGCCTGGGCGCGGCGCTGGGCCGCGTGCTGGCCCGCGGCGGCGAGCCGCTGGTGCGCAAGGGCGTGGACATGGCCATGCGCCTGATGGGCGAGCAGTTCGTCGCCGGCGAGACCATGGGCAAGGCGCTGGCCCATGCGCGCCGGCGCGAGGCCCGGGGCTTTCGCTACTCCTACGACATGCTGGGCGAGGCGGCGCTCACCGACGCCGACGCGCAGCGCTACATGGCCTCGTACGAGCAGGCGATCCACGCCATCGGCCAGGCCGCAGCCGGCGCCGGCATCTACCGCGGCCCGGGCATCTCGGTCAAGCTCTCGGCCCTGCACCCGCGCTACAGCCGCGCCCAGCGCGGCCGCGTGATGGACGAGCTGTATCCGCGCCTGCTGGCCCTGGCCGGGCTGGCGCGGCGCTACGACATCGGCCTGAACATCGACGCGGAAGAGGCGGACCGGCTGGAGCTCTCGCTCGACCTGCTTGAGCGCCTGTGCCACGCGCCGGCGCTGGCCGACTGGAACGGCGTGGGCTTCGTGGTCCAGGCCTACCAGAAGCGCTGCCCCGAGGTGATCGCCTGGCTGATCGACCTGGCGCAGCGCACGCATCGCCGCCTGATGGTGCGCCTGGTCAAGGGCGCCTACTGGGACAGCGAGATCAAGCGGGCCCAGCTCGACGGCCTGGAGGACTACGCCGTCTACACGCGCAAGGCGCATACCGATGTCGCCTACCTGGCCTGCGCGCGGCGCCTGCTGGCCGCGCCGCAGGCGGTGTACCCGCAGTTCGCCACCCACAACGCGCACACGCTGGCGGCCATCCACCAACTGGCGGGCCCTGACTACCAGGAAGGCCAGTACGAGTTCCAGTGCCTGCACGGCATGGGCGAGCCGCTCTACGACCAGGTGGTGGGCCCGGGCGATGGCCGGCTCAACCGGCCCTGCCGCATCTACGCCCCGGTCGGCAGCCACGAGACGCTGCTGGCCTACCTGGTGCGCCGCCTGCTGGAGAACGGCGCCAACACCTCCTTCGTCCACCGCGTGGCGGACCCCAGCCTGCCGATTGACGCGCTGGTGGCCGACCCGGTGGCCGCCGTGGAGGCCACCGCTGCGCAGGAAGGCCGCATCGGCCTGCCGCACCCGCGCATTCACTTGCCAGGGGCGCTCTATCCGGACCGCCGCAACTCGCAGGGGCTGGACCTGGCCAATGAGCAACGGTTGGTGGCGCTGCAGGACGTGCTGCTGCAAGGCGCCGCGCGCGACTGGCGTGCCGCGCCGCTGCTGGCCGTGCCGGTGGCCGATGGCCCCTGGCAGCCGGTGCGCAATCCGGCGCGCCCTGCCGACATCGTCGGCCAGGTGCAGTGCGCCACGCCCGAGGACATTGCAGGTGCGTTGCAGGCCGCGCAGGAGGCCTTCGGGATCTGGCAGGCCACGCCGCCGGCCGCGCGCGCCGGCACGCTGGAGCGCGCGGCCGATGCGCTGCAGGCACAGATGCAGCCCCTGCTGGGCCTGCTGGTGCGCGAGGCTGGCAAGACCCTGGCCAATGCCGTGGGCGAAGTGCGCGAGGCGGTGGACTTCCTGCGCTACTACGCGGCCCAGGTGCGCGCGGACTTCAGCAACGCGACGCACCGCCCGCTCGGCCCCGTGGTCTGCATCAGCCCCTGGAACTTTCCGCTGTCCATCTTCCTGGGGCAGGTGGCCGCGGCGCTGGCTGCCGGCAACACGGTGCTGGCCAAGCCGGCCGAGCAGACGCCGCTGGTCGCCGCCGAGGCCGTGCGCCTGCTGCAGGGCGCGGGCCTGCCCCCCGGTGTGCTGCAGCTGCTGCCCGGCCCGGGCGAGACGGTGGGGGCTGCGCTGGTGGCCGACGTGCGCGTGTGCGGCGTGCTGTTCACTGGCTCGACCCAGGTCGCGCGCGTCCTGCAGCGCGCGCTGGCGGGCCGGCTCGACGGCCTGGGCCAGCCGGTGCCGCTGATTGCGGAGACCGGCGGCCAGAACGCCATGATCGTGGACTCCTCCGCCCTGATCGAGCAGGTCGTCGGCGACGTGCTCGTCTCGGCCTTCGACAGTGCCGGCCAGCGCTGTTCGGCCCTGCGCGTGCTGTGCGTGCAGGAGGACATCGCCGAGCGCACGCTGGAGATGCTGCAAGGCGCCATGGCCGAGCTCACGCTGGGCAACCCCGAGCGCCTGCGGGTGGACGTGGGCCCGGTGATCGATGCCGAGGCGCGCGACGCCCTGCTGGCCCACATCGAGGCCCTGCGCGCCAGGGGCCATGCCGTGCACCAGATCGCCCGCATCGACAAGGCCGACACCGCGCACGGCAGCTACGTGCCGCCCACGCTGATCGAGATCGGCAGCATCGCGGAGTTGCAGCACGAGGTGTTCGGCCCGGTGCTGCACGTGCTGCGCTACGCGCGCGCTGGGCTGGACGCGCTGATCGACAGCATCAACGCCACCGGCTTCGGCCTGACCATGGGTGTGCACTCGCGCATCGACGAGACCATCCAGCAGGTCGTGGCGCGTGCCCGCGTCGGCAACCTCTATGTCAACCGCAACATGGTGGGCGCGGTGGTCGGCGTGCAGCCCTTTGGCGGCGAAGGCCTGTCAGGCACCGGCCCGAAGGCCGGCGGCCCGCTGTACCTGCTGCGCCTGCTGGCCCGCCGGCCCGCGCACACGGCGCTGGGCCCCGGCGCGGCGTTGGCATATGGGGAAGGCGAGCCGGTGGCCCCCGGCCTGCCGCGGCGCGAAGCCCTGGCGGCGCTGCAGCAGTGGTGCCATGGCAGCGCACGCGCCGCCCTGGCCGAGGTGTGCGAGCGCCTTGGCCGGCAAACGCCCAGCGGCCGGCGCCGCGTGCTGGATGGCCCCACCGGCGAGCGCAATGTCTACAGCCTGCGCGCGCGGGACGCCGTGCTGTGCCTGGCGGCGGAAGAGGGTGACCGTTTGTGCCAGCTGGCCGCCGTGCTGACCGTGGGCGCGCGTGCACTCTGGCCGGCCGACCCGCCTCACCGCGCGCTGCATGCGCAACTGCCGGGACTGGTCCGCGCGGCCATCGACTTCACCGATGACTGGCGTGCGACGCAGGCCTTGTTCGATGCAGTGATCCACCATGGCAGCCCCGCGCAATTGCGCAGCGTGGCGTTGGCTCTTGGCACTCGGCCGGGGCCTGTCGTGGGCGTGCAGGGACTATCGCCCGGGGACACCGGCATCGTGCTGGAGCGGCTGCTGGTGGAGCGCAGCCTGAGCGTGAACACCGCCGCAGCAGGCGGCAACGCCAGCCTGATGACCGTGGGCTGAGCGGCGGGCTACAGGATTCTGCTATGTAAAATGTAGCAATAAGCCCAGGATGATCCTGGGCTATGGGCACTTTTCACCAAAATCCCGCCAGGGCCCCGAAAGGGCCTTGTGTCAGGGCCTGCCGCGCAGGAAGAAGCGGGTGATCGAATCCGCCGTCTGCTCGCGCTGCTCGGCATCACCTGCATGCAGCTCGGCGATGGCGCCGTGCAGCATCTTCTGCGTGAGGCCGCGCGACAGTGCCTCCAGCACGGCGTCCACGTCTTCGCCGCGCGCCAGCAGCTTGCGCGCGCGGGCGATCTCGGCGCTGCGCCAGGTGTCGGCCTGGGCATGGAGCTGGCGGATCAGGGGCACGCTGCCCTTGACCGGATCGCGCTGGTCCATCCAGTGCATGAAGCTCTGCACGCCGGCGTCAATGATGGCCTCGGCCTGCGCCACGGCGGCCTGGCGGTTGGCCTGCGCGGTCTGCACCACGCTGGCCAGATCGTCCACGGTGTAGAGGTAGACGTCTTCCAGGGCCTTGACCTCGGGCTCGATGTCGCGCGGCACGGCCAGATCCACCATGAACATGGGGCGGTGCTTGCGGCGCTTGAGCGCGCGCTCTACCGCGCCCAGGCCGATGATGGGCAGGGTGCTGGCGGTGCAGCTCACCACTGCGTCGAATTCATGCAGGCGCTCGGGCAGGTCGGCCAGGCGCATGACCTCGCCGCCAAAGCGCGTGGCGAGCTTCTCGCCGCGCTCCAGCGTGCGGTTGGCGATGGCGATCGATTTGGGGTTCTTGGCTGCGAAATGGGTGGCGGCCAGCTCGATCATCTCGCCCGCGCCGACGAACAGCACGCGGATCTTGGCCAGGTCCTCGAACAGCTGGCCGGCCAGGCGCACCGCCGCGGCGGCCATGCTGATGGAGTGCGCGCCGATCTCGGTGGAGCTGCGCACTTCCTTGGCGACCGAGAACGAGCGCTGGAAGAGCTGATTGAGCGTGCTGCCGAGCGCGCCGGCGCTCTCGGCAGCGCGCACTGCATCCTTCATCTGGCCGAGGATCTGGGCCTCGCCCAGCACCATCGAATCGAGGCCGCTGGCGACGCGGAAGGCATGGCGCGCCGCCGTGCCGTCCTCCAGCGCATAGGCATGGGATTGCAGCAGCGACGGTGTCACGCCGCCGGTCTGGGCGAGCCAGCCCAGCGTGTGGTCCAGGGCCGGATGCTCGCCGGCACAGTAGATCTCGGTGCGGTTGCAGGTGGAGATGATGGCTGCTTCGATGGCCGGGTGCCGGCCTGGGAAGGAGCCGCGCAGGCCCTGCAGCGTGGGGGCGATCTGGTCGAGCGCAAAGGCGAACCGGCCGCGCAGGTCGAGCGGCGCAGTAGTGTGATTGATGCCCAGAGCCCAGACTGCCATCCCCGGATTATAAAATTTGTGGCCGAACCCCGGGATTACCCTTCTCTATCGTGCTGAATGCGAACGGTTATGGACCGTCTTGCCATCGCCCATGTCCCTGCCCCAGATCCTCGACCACCTGCTGAACTTCCTGGCGCCTGCGCTGTGGATGGCGCTGGGCATGCTGCTGCTGGGCGGTCTTGCGGTGCCGGGGCCCTGCCGCATGGCATGGCCGGGCCGGTTGGCGCTGCATGTGGTGGCCGGCACGGCGGTGCTGGTGGCCGGCCTGGTGCTGACCGGCCAGGACGGCCGCATGCTGACCTGGGCCGCGCTCGTGCTGGTGCTGGCCACCTGCGAGTGGGGGTTGCGCCGGGGCTGGCGCCGCTGACTCAGGCCGGCGCGAACAGGTCGACGCGGTCGGTGATGATGCCGTCCGTGCCGAGCGCGATCAGCCGTTCGGCGGCCCAGGGGTCATTCACGGTATAGGACAGCGTGCGCAGGCCGGCGGCCTGGGCGTCGGCCACCGTGGCCGTGTCCCAAAGCGCGTGGTTGCAGACCACGGCCACGCAGCCCAGTGCCCTGGCCTCTGCCAGCCAGCCATTGCGCAGCGTATCGAGCAGCAGGCCGCGCGGCAGGGCTGGCGCGCTGTGCCGGGCGCCGGCCAGGGCCTCGGGCTGGAACGAGGTGAGCAGCGGCGGCACCGCCGCGCCCTGCCAGAGGCGCGCGGCATGCTGCGCCACCACCTCGCCGGTCAGGCGCTCCACGCCGGGTGTGGGCTTGATCTCGATGTTGAGATGGAAACCGTTGCGCAGGCAGTAGCGTGCGATGTTCTCGAAGCCGGGCAGCGGCTCGCCCGCGTGGGCGCGCGAGTGCCAGCTGCCGGCGTCGCGCTGTGCCAGCCGGGACCAGGGCTGCTCGCCGGCGACGCCGTGGCCGTCGGTGGTGCGCTCCAGCGTGGCGTCGTGCAGCAGGAAGGGTACGCCGTCGGCGCTGAGCTTCACGTCGCATTCGAACATGCGGTAGCCGTGCTGCGCACCGGCGCGGAACGCCGCCAGCGTGTTCTCGGGTGCGAGCTTGCCGGCGCCGCGGTGGGCGATCCAGCGCGGGTAGGGCCAGGCAGGCAGGGTGGCCGGGGTCATGCGAACTCTCCGAACTTGAGCAGATTGCCGTGCGGGTCGATCACGTACAGCTCGCGCATGCCCCAGGGCCGCTCGGCTGGCGGTTCGACCGCAAGCCCGCGCGCCGTGAAGTCGGCGTACAGCGCGCGCGTGTCGCCGCGCACGTAGCAGGAGGTGTTCTCGGCGACATGGCGTTCGCCGCAGTGCCAGAAGTGCAGCTCGCAGCCGTCGCGTGCGACGATCAGGTAGCCCTCTGCGCGCAACCGGATGCCGAATCCCAGGCGGTCGGTGTAGAAGGTCGCGCTTTCGTCCAGGTCCAGCGATGCCAGGACCGGTACCGTGGCGTGCAGGAGCGGGGCAGGTGCGCCGGCGCTCATATCCGCTTGCCGCTGGCCGCGTCGAATGAGTGCAGGCGCTCGCTGCGGGGCAGAACATGCAGGGTGCTGTCGGGTTGGGGCGCGTGCAGGCCCTCCTCGGCGCGGACGATCAGTGCGTCTTCGCCCAGGTGGCAATAGACCAGGCGTTCGGCGCCGAGCAGCTCCACCGTATCCACCCGCACAGTCCAGGCGCCGGGCGTGCCGGCCTCGACGATATCCAGGTGCTCGGGGCGGATGCCCAGGATGGTGCCGGCGCGCACGTCGGGCGCGTGCTTGAGCAGGTTCATGGGCGGGGAGCCGATGAAGCTCGCGACGAAGGTGGAGGCCGGGCGGTGGTAGACCTCTTCGGGCGTGCCGAACTGCTCCATCACGCCGCCGTTCATCACGATCATGCGCTGGGCCAGCGTCATGGCCTCGACCTGGTCGTGCGTGACGAACAGCGAGGTGATGCCCAGTTCGCGGTGCAGCTTCTGGATTTCCAGGCGGGTCTGGGCGCGCAGCTTGGCGTCGAGGTTGGACAGCGGCTCGTCGAACAGGAACACCTGCGGCTGGCGCACGATGGCGCGGCCCATGGCCACGCGCTGGCGCTGGCCGCCGGACAGCTCGCGCGGCTTGCGCGCCAGCAGGTGGCCCAGCTCCAGGATGCGCGCGGCCTTGTCGACGCGGGTCTTGATGTCGTCCTTGGAGACCTTGGCGATCTTCAGGCCGTAGGCCATGTTGTCGAAGACCGTCATGTGCGGGTACAGCGCATAGTTCTGGAACACCATGGCGATGTCGCGTTCGGCGGGCTCCAGGTCATTGACCACGCGCGCACCGATGGAGATGGTGCCGCCGCTGATTTCTTCCAGCCCCGCGACCATGCGCAGCAGGGTGGACTTGCCGCAGCCCGAGGGGCCGACGATCACGATGAACTCGCCGTCCGCCACCTCGGCGTTCACGCCGTGGATGACCTGGTTGGCCTTGGGGCCGGTGCCGTAGCGCTTGACGACGTCCTTGAGGGAAATGGCTGCCATATTCTTCTCGCTTTACTTTGCAATCGGGGCGGTTTCGTTTCAGGGGCACCGTGGCGCCGGCCTTGCCGGGCCACTGGTGCCGCCCCCTGCAAGGGGGCGACTAAGCACGCAGTGCGAAGCCTGGTGTGTTCCCTATTTCTCGGTGTCCACCAGGCCCTTGACGAACCACTTCTGCATCAGGATCACCACCGCTGCCGGAGGCAGCATCGCCAGCAGCGCGGTGGCCATCACGATGTTCCATTCGTTCTGGCCGTCGCCGCCGGCGATCATCCGCTTGATGCCGATCACCACCGGGTACATGTCTTCGGTCGTGGTGGCCAACAGGGGCCACAGGTACTGGTTCCAGCCGTAGATGAACTGGATCACGAACAGCGACGCGATCGATGTCCGGGACAGCGGGACCAGCACGTCCTTGAAGAAGCGCATCGGGCCGGCGCCGTCCATGCGCGCGGCTTCCACCAGCTCGTCCGGCACGGTCAGGAAGAACTGCCGGAACAGGAAGGTGGCCGTGGCCGAGGCGATCAGCGGGATGGTCAGGCCGGCGTAGCTGTTGAGCATGCCGAGGTCCGACACCACCTGGTAGGTCGGGCCGATGCGCACTTCCACGGGCAGCATCAGCGTGATGAAGATCATCCAGAAGCACAGCTGCTTGAACGGGAAGCGGAAGTACACCACGGCGAACGCCGACAGCAGGGAGATGGCGATCTTGCCGAAGGTGATGACCAGGGCAGACACCAGGCTCACCCACATCATGCGCGCGACCGGCGCCGTCGACCCGGCCCCATTGTCGCGGCCGAACAGCGCGGCCTTGTAGGTCTCCCAGAAGTGTGAGCCGGGCAGCAGCGGCATGGGGGCCTGCACGATCTCCTGCGCGGTGTGCGTGGAGGCGACGAAGGCCAGGTAGAGGGGAAAGGCAACGATGGCAACGCCGATGAGCATCACCACGTGGGCCAGGATGCCGGCGGTCAGGCGACGTTCAACCATCAGTAATTCACCTTTTTCTCTACATAACGGAACTGCACCACCGTGAGCACCACGACGATCAGCATCAGCACCACCGACTGTGCGGCCGAGCCGCCCAGGTCCATGGCCTTGAAGCCGTCGTAGTACACCTTGTAGACCAGGATCGCCGTTTCCTTGCCCGGACCGCCCTGGGTGGCCGCGTCGACGATCGCGAAGGTATCGAAGAAGGCGTAGACGACGTTGATCACCAGCAGGAAGAAGGTGGTTGGCGACAGCAGCGGGAACTGGATCGTCCAGAAGCGGCGCCACGGGCGCGCGCCATCGATGGCGGCCGCCTCGATCAGGGACTTCGGGATGGACTGCAGGCCGGCCAGGAAGAACAGGAAGTTGTAGGAGATCTGCTTCCAGACCGAGGCCATGACGATCAGCGCCATGGCATGGTCGCTGTTGAGCAGGTGGTTCCACTCGATGCCGAAGTGGCCGAGGGCATACGACACCACGCCGAGCGAGGGCGAGAACATGAAGACCCAGAGCACGGCGGCCACCGCCGGTGCCACGGCATAGGGCACGACCAGCAGCGTCTTGTAGATCATGGCGCCGCGCACGATGCGGTCGGCGAACACCGCCAGCAGCAGCGACAGGCTGATGCCCAGCCCGGCCACCAGCGCCGAGAACAGGGCGGTGGTCTTGAACGACTCGATATAGGACGGGTCGTCGAACAACTGGCGGAAGTTGGCCAGGCCGACCCACTCGGTGGAGGTGCCAAAGGCATCCTGCAGCTGCAGCGACTGCACCAGGGCCTGGCTCGCCGGCCAGAAGAAGAAGACGAGGATGACTGCCATCTGGGGCAGCAGCAGCGCCCAGGGAAGCCAGCTAGAGCGGAAGATGACGCGTTTTTCCATAGGTCTTTCGGTGCACGGGCGGCCGTTTATCGCCGCCTGACAAAGCAAATACCCTCCCCGCGGTACGGGGAGGGTATGGAGGGCCCGTCAGGCCGGTGGCGAAGCGCCTAGTCAGCCCTTGTTGGCTTTCTGAAAGCGTTCGAGCTGTTCGTTGCCACGCTTGACGATCGTATCGAGCGCTTCCTTGGGCGTCTTCTTGCCGCTCCAGACCTGCTCGAGTTCTTCGTCCTCGATGGCGCGGATCTGCACGTAGTTGCCCAGGCGGATGCCGCGGCTCTTGTCGGTCACCTTGCGGATCATCTGGGTGACGGCGACGTCGGTGCCCGGATTTTCCTTGTAGAAGCCCGATTCTTCCGTCAGCTTGTAGGCTGCGGTGGTGACGGGCAGGTAGCCGGTGCGCTTGTGGCTGGCGGACTGCACTTCAGGCGTGGAGATGAAGCTGAAGAACTTGGCCACGCCCTTGTAATCGGGCGACTTCTTGCCCGACATGACCCACAGGCTGGCGCCGCCGATCACGGTGTTCTGCGGTGCACCCGGCACGTCCTGGTAGTAGGGCAGGGGCGCCAGGCCGTAGGCGAACTTGGCGTTCTTCGCCACGTTGCCATAGAAGCCCGAGGATGTGTTGATCATGGCGCATTCGCCGGAGACGAAGCTGGCCTCGGGCACATTGCCGCGGCCCTTGTAGACGAACAGGCCCTGCTTGGCCATGTTGGCCAGGTTCTCGATGTGGCGCAGATGCAGCGGGGAATCAACCTTCAGGCGTGCGTCCATGCCTTGCAGGCCATTGGCCTTGCTGGCGAACTCCACGTTGTGCCAGGCGGAGAAGCTCTCCAGCTGGGTCCAGCCTTGCCATGCCGTCGTGAAGGGGCACTTGTGGCCCGCCGCCTTGAGCTTGGCCGCCGCCGCGACGACCTCGGGCCAGGTGGACGGCGCCTTGTCCGTCGGCAGGCCGGCGGCCTTGAAGGCGTCCTTGTTGAAATAGAAGATGGTGGTGGAGCTGTTGAACGGGAAGCTCAGCATCTGGCCGTTCGGCGCGGTGTAGTAACCCGCGACGGCGGAAATGTAGCCGCTGGGATCGAACTTCTCGCCGGCGTCCTTCATGACCTGGCCGACCGGGATGATGGCGCCCTTGCTGGCCATCATGGTGGCGGTACCGACCTCGAACACCTGCAGGATGTGCGGTGCATTGCCCGCGCGGAAGGCGGCAATCGAGGCAGTCATGGATTCGTCATAAGTGCCCTTGTATGTGGGCACGATCTTGTAATCCTTCTGGCTCTCGTTGAACTGCTTCGCCAGGTCGTTGACCCATTCGCCGTTGACGGCAGTCATGGAGTGCCACCATTGGATCTCGGTCTGGGCGACGGCGGGGGCGGCCATGGCAGCCGCGAGCGCGGCAACCGAGGCCAGGCGCATGAACTTCATGAAGGGTTCTCCTCGAATCAAATAAGACAGACAGGTGTCGCATCGTCAGCCGCACCTGTGACACGTGCGTGTCATTCTCCGAACGCCCCCCTGGGCGGGTAAGCGGGGAAACCCTTTCTGCGCCGCCCGCGCCGATGTACCGCGGCGAGGGGGGGGATATGGGGCTGGCGAAGGGCTCTGCTGCGATGCACCATGCTAGCATCTCCGACCCCTTCCCCCGTGACTCCCGCGCGACCCGTCAAGCGGCCGCCGTCCACTCGCCATGACCAAGACTTCCCTGGACAAAAGCAAGATCAAGTTTCTGTTGCTCGAGGGCATTCATGCCTCCGCCAGCGAGGTGCTGCGCCGCGCCGGGTACTCCCAGATCGAGACCCTGCCCAAGGCGCTGCAGGGCGAGGAGCTCAAGGCCAGGCTGGCGGATGTGCATTTCCTCGGCATCCGCTCACAGACCCAGCTGACGGCCGACGTGTTGGCGCACGCGCCCAAGCTGGTCGCGGCGGGTTGCTTCTGCATCGGCACCAACCAAGTCGACCTGGCTGCCGCCCGCGAACGCGGCGTGGCCATCTTCAATGCCCCCTATTCGAACACCCGCTCGGTCGCGGAGCTGGTGCTGGCCGAGGCCATCCTCCTGCTGCGTGGCGTGCCGGAGAAGAGCGCATTGGCCCATCGCGGCGGCTGGCTGAAGTCGGCCGCCGATTCCTACGAGATCCGCGGCAAGACGCTGGGCATCGTCGGCTACGGCTCCATCGGCACCCAGCTCTCGGTGCTGGCAGAGGCGCTGGGCATGAAGGTGGCGTTCTACGACGTGGTCACCAAGCTGCCCCTGGGCAATGCCCGCCAGATCCATTCGCTGACCGAGCTCATGGCCACCAGCGACATCGTCACGCTGCACGTCCCCGAGACGCCGGCCACCCAGTGGATGGTGGGCGAGCCCGAGATCGCGGCGATGAAGCAGGGCGGTATCCTGATCAATGCCTCGCGCGGGACCGTGGTGCGCATCGAGGCGCTGGCCGACGCCATCCGTTCCAAGAAGCTGCTGGGCGCTGCGATCGACGTGTTCCCCAAGGAGCCGGGCAGCAACAAGGAGGCTTTCGTCTCGCCGCTGCAGGGCCTGGACAACGTGATCCTGACCCCGCACATCGGCGGCTCCACCATGGAGGCACAGGCCAACATCGGGACGGAAGTGGCCGAGAAGCTGGTCAAGTACAGCGACAACGGCACCACCACCTCGTCGGTGAACCTGCCCGAGGTGGCGCTGCCCTCGCAGGGCGGCAAGCACCGGCTGCTGCACATCCACCAGAACGTGCCGGGCGTGCTGTCGGAGATCAACAGGATCTTCTCCGACAACCACATCAATATCGCCGGCCAGTACCTGCAGACCAGCGAGAACGTGGGCTATGTGGTGATCGATATCGATGCCACCTCGTCCGATCTGGCGCTGGAGAAGCTGCTGCAGGTGCCGGGCACGATCCGGGCACGGGTGCTGTTCTGATGTCCATGGCCCGGGCTTGGGCGGCGGGCAGCGGCGCATGAACGCCGCGGCGACCCCGTCCGCACGCGAGGTGGAGGCCATGGTGGAGCTGTTCCGGGCCGGGCAACTGGAGCAGATGCTTCCCCTGGCGGAAGCCTTCACCGGACGCTATCCGCAGCACGGCCTGGGCTGGATGCTGGTGGCTGCGGCGCACAAGGCCGCCAGGCGGCTGCAGGAGGCACTGCGCGCCCAGTTGCAGGCCGTGGCGGTGACGCCGCCGAAGGCCGAGCTGCTCAGCAACCTCGGCAACATCCAGTATGCGCTGGGGCAATGGAGCGAAGCAGAGGCAAGCTATCAGGCGGCCTTGCGCCTGGACCCGCACCACCTGAATGCGCACTACAACTACGGATTGATGCTGCTCGACCTCGAAAGAGGGCGCGAAGCCGAGCTCCATCTGCAGCAGGTTGCAAGCGTGGAGCCACAGAATCCGGACCTGCTCCGCCGGCTCGGCCACGCCCAGCTGCTGCAGCACCGGCTGCTGCAGGGGGGCGAGTTGCTGCGCAGCTCCCTGGCCCTGCAGGCGGACAGCGCGGAGGCGGCATCCTCGCTCAGCTATGCCGAATTGCGCCTGGGGCGTTGGGATGCCGCCATGGCGGCGGCGCGTGAAGCTGTTCGCTGCGCGCCGGCCAATCCGCTGTATCTCGGCAACTTGTTGTTCATATTGGAGTACGGCCCGCTGGTGCGCGAGGACGCCCTGGCGCTGGCGCGCGCCTACGGCCGGATGGTGTCGGCGACGGCGGCCGGTTCACGCTATCGGCGCTGGGCTGCATCGCCCGGCGCTACCCTGCAGGGGCCGCTGCGCGTGGGGTTCGTTTCGGGTGATTTCAGGAACCATCCAGTCACGTTCTTCCTGCTGGCGTGGTTGCGGCACCTCGATCCGGCGCGTGTGCAGTGCCACGGCTATGCGACCATGCCTTTCGAGGATGACTACACGCGTGAGGCGCGGTCTTCGATGGCGTCGTGGCAGCTCCTGCCCGCGGGTGATGACGCCCTGGCGGCACGCCGGATTCACGAGGACGGCATTCATATTCTGGTCGATCTCGCGGGACACAGCGGCCATGGTCGGCTCCCGGTCTTCGCCTACAAGCCGGCACCGGTGCAGGTCTCGTGGCTTGGATATTTCTCCACGACCGGACTGCCCGAAATGGATGTGGTGCTGGCGGATCCTGTCAGCGTGCCAGCCGAAGACGAGTGGCATTTCACCGAGCGCGTGCACCGGTTGCCGCACACCCGGCTCTGTTTCTCCCCGCCGCTGACAGCCATCGATGTTGCGCCATCGCCGGCCGAGACCGCTGGCCGTGTGACCTACGGCTGCTTTCAGCCCTTGTCCAAAGTAAGCGATCGCGTGCTGCAGACGTGGGCGCGCATCATGGCCAGGGTGCCGGACGCATGCTTGCGCTGGCAGCATGCGACCTTCGGCGATGCGGGCGCCTGCGCCGCCATGCGCGAGCGGTGGTCCGACCTGGGCTTGCTGCCAGCGCAGCTGACTTTGAGTGCCGGCCAGGATCGGATCGGCTATCTAGAGGCCTATGGCCATGTCGACCTTGTGCTGGACACCTTTCCATTTCCGGGGGGCACCACTACATGTGAGGCGCTCTGGATGGGCGTTCCGACCCTGACCTTGCGTGGGCACAGCATGGTGTCCCGCCAGGGTGCGAGCCTGATGGCGGCGGCAGGACTGTCCCAGTGGGTGGTCGACGATCTGGCGCAGTACGAAGAGCGGGCGGTTGCTCTGGCGCAGGATCTGCCGGCACTCGCCGCTCTGCGTGCCGGCATGCGGAACAGGGTCCGTGCGTCGGCTTTGTTCGATGGGGAGCGCTTCGCGCGTGACGTCGAGCAGGTGTTCGAGGCCCTATGGCAGACCTCGGCCCCGGCCGAGACGGCCAAAGCGCCATAGCCACGGTCCCGGCGCGGATCCTGCACCGCGTCGTTGGTGCGCCGCCCACTTGGCCTGCGCCTGCTCGACCAAACCGTTAAAATCCTGCTCCCGAGGCCCATGGGCGCACGCCGCCCAACCCAGGTTATCCCCCGATGAATGCTCCCACTGCCCTGGCGGCGCTGTTGTCGCAGGCCGAAGGGCCTGCGCGACTGCGCGAGATCCCCTACAACTACACCTCGTTTTCCGACCGCGAGATCGTCATCCGCCTGCTGGGCGAGCGCGCCTGGGACGTGCTGCTGCAGCTGCGCGGCGAGCGGCAGACCGGGCGATCCGCCCGCATGCTCTACGAGGTACTGGGTGATATCTGGGTAGTGCAGCGCAATCCCTACCTGCAGGACGACCTGCTGGACAACCCCAAGCGCCGGCGCCAGCTGGTGGAGGCGCTGCGGCACCGCCTGGCCGAGGTCGCCAAGCGCCGCACGCCGGGCGCCGACGCGCAGCGCGACGCCCTGGTGGTGGAGCTGCTGGACCTGGTCGAAGGTGCGATCCGCAGCTTCGATGCGGAATTCGCAGGCGTCGCCGATCTGCGCCGCCAGGCGCAGCGCAGCCTGGGCCGCCTGACGGCCAAGGACAACATCAAGTTCGACGGCCTGTCGCGCGTGGCCCATGTCACCGACGCCACCGATTGGCGCGTGGAATACCCCTTTGTCGTGCTCTGCCCCGACACCGAGGCCGAGATGGCCGGCATGGTCAAGGGCTGCATCGAACTGGGCCTGACCATCATCCCGCGCGGGGGCGGCACCGGCTACACCGGCGGCGCGATCCCGCTGACCTGGAAGAGCGCGGTCATCAACACCGAGAAGCTCGAGGCCATGACCGAGGTCGAGATGGTCTCGCTGCCGGGCCTGGACCAGCCTGTGCCCACCATCTGGACCGAGGCCGGTGTGGTGACCCAGCGCGTGGCCGACGCGGCCGAGCGCGCCGGCTTCGTGTTCGCGGTGGACCCGACCTCGGCCGAGGCCTCGTGCGTGGGCGGCAACATCGCCATGAATGCCGGCGGCAAGAAGGCCGTGCTGTGGGGCACGGCGCTGGACAACCTGGCCTCCTGGCGCATGGTCACGCCCGACGCGCAGTGGCTCGAAGTCACCCGCATCGGCCACAACCTGGGCAAGATCCATGACGCCGAAGTGGCCAGCTTCGAGCTGCGCTACTTCGAGGCCGACGGCAAGACGCCGATCCGCACCGAGCGCCTGGACATCCCCGGCAAGACCTTCCGCAAGGAGGGCCTGGGCAAGGACGTGACCGACAAGTTCCTGTCGGGCCTGCCCGGCATCCAGAAGGAGGGCTGCGACGGCCTGATCACCAGCGGCCGCTGGGTGGTGCACCGCATGCCCTCGCACACCCGCACGGTGTGCCTGGAGTTCTTCGGCAACGCCAAGGACGCCGTGCCCAGCATCGTCGAGATCAAGGACTTCATGTTCGCCGAGCAGAAGCGCTCGGGCGTGCTGCTGGCCGGGCTGGAGCACCTGGACGACCGCTACCTGAAGGCGGTGGGCTACGCCACCAAGTCGAAGAAGCACGGTGGCCTGCCCAAGATGGTGCTGTTCGGCGACATCAGCGGCGACAACGCCGACGACGTGGCGCGCGCCACCTCCGAGGTGGTGCGCATCGCCAACTCGCGCAGCGGCGAGGGCTTCATCGCCATCAGCCCCGAGGCGCGCAAGAAATTCTGGCTGGACCGCAAGCGCACGGCCGCCATCAGCAAGCACACCAACGCCTTCAAGATCAATGAAGACGTGGTGATCCCGCTGCCGCGCATGGCCGAGTACACCGACGGCATCGAGCGCATCAACATCGAGCTGAGCCTGCGCAACAAGCTGAAGCTCTGCGACGCGCTGGAGGAGTTCTTCGCGCGCGGCAACCTGCCGCTGGGCAAGACCGACGACGCCAACGACATCCCCTCGGCCGAGCTGCTGGAGGACCGCGTGGCCCAGGCCGTGGCGCTGGTGCAGGAAGTGCGCGCGCAGTGGGCTGGCTGGCTGCAGGACGTGGAAGCGCTGTTCCCGCAGTTGCAGGACCACAGCCTGCGTGCCAGCTGGAAGACGCAGATCCGCCAGCCGCTGCAGAAGATCTTCGGCGGGGCGGAGTTCCTGCCCCTGCTCGACGAGGTCAATGCCATCCACCAGCGCGTGCTCAAGGGCCGGGTCTGGGTGGCGCTGCACATGCACGCGGGCGATGGCAATGTGCACACCAACCTCCCCGTCAACAGCGACGACTACGACATGCTGCAGACGGCGCACGAGGCCGTGGCCCGCATCATGGTGCTGGCCCGCAGCCTGGACGGCGTGATCTCGGGCGAGCACGGCATCGGCATCACCAAGCTGGAGTTCCTCACTGACGAAGAGCTGCAGCCGTTCACCGACTACAAGCACCGCGTGGACCCTGAGGGCCGCTTCAACAAGGGCAAGCTGCTGCGCGCCAGCGCACCCGGGGCGCGGCATGCCGACCTGACCCATGCCTACACGCCGAGCTTCGGCCTGATGGGCCACGAGTCGCTGATCATGCAGCAGAGCGACATCGGCGCCATCGCCGATTCGGTCAAGGACTGCCTGCGCTGCGGCAAGTGCAAGCCGGTGTGCGCCACGCACGTGCCGCGCGCCAACCTGCTCTACAGCCCGCGCAACAAGATCCTCGCCACCTCGCTGCTGGTGGAGGCTTTCCTGTACGAGGAGCAGACCCGGCGTGGCGTGAGCATCAAGCACTGGCAGGAGTTCGAGGACGTGGCCGACCACTGCACGGTCTGCCACAAGTGCCTGTCTCCCTGCCCGGTGAAGATCGACTTCGGCGACGTGTCGATGAACATGCGCAACCTGCTGCGCAAGATGGGTCAGAAGAGCTTTCGCCCCGGCAACGCCGCGGCCATGTTCTTCCTCAACGCCACCAACCCCGAGACCATCAAGCTCATGCGCGGCGCGATGGTGGGCGTGGGCTTCAAGGCGCAGCGCGCGGCCAACAAGCTGCTGGGCGGGCTGGCGCGCAGGCAGACGGCGCACCCACCGGCCACCGTGGGCAAGGCGCCGCTGAAAGAGCAGGTCATCCACTTCATCAACAAGAAGATGCCGGGCGGACTGCCCAAGAAGACCGCGCGCGCGCTGCTCGACATCGAGGACCGCGACTACGTGCCCATCATCCGCAACCCGCAGGCCACCACGGCCGAGACCGAGGCGGTGTTCTACTTCCCCGGCTGCGGCTCCGAGCGGCTGTTCAGCCAGGTCGGCCTGGCCACGCAGGCCATGCTCTGGCACGCCGGCGTGCAGACCGTGCTGCCGCCGGGCTACCTGTGCTGCGGCTACCCGCAGAAGGGCAGCGGCCAGTTCGACGCGGCCGACAAGATCATCACCGACAACCGCGTGCTGTTCCACCGCGTGGCCAACACGCTCAACTACCTCGACATCAAGACCGTGGTGGTGAGCTGCGGCACCTGCTACGACCAGTTGCAGGGCTATGAGTTCGACAAGATCTTCCCGGGCTGCCGCATCATCGACATCCACGAGTACCTGCTGGAAAAGGGCATCACCCTGGCCGGCAAGGACGCCTACCTCTACCACGACCCCTGCCACACGCCCATGAAGCTGCAGGAGCCGATGAAGACGGTCAAGGCCCTGGTGGGCGAGAACGTGCTCAAGAGCGAGCGCTGCTGCGGCGAATCCGGCACGCTGGGCGTGACCCGGCCCGATATCTCCACCCAGATCCGCTTCCGCAAGGAAGAGGAACTGAAGAAGGGCGAGGCGGCCCTGCGCATCAAGGCCGACCTGCCGGCCGAGTCCAACGTCAAGATCCTCACCAGCTGCCCGAGCTGCCTGCAGGGCCTGACCCGCTACGGCAACGACCTGAACAGTGGCCTGCTCGAAGCCGACTACATCGTGGTCGAGATGGCGCGGCAGATCCTGGGCGAGGAATGGATGCCGCAGTACGTGGCGGCGGCCAACCAGGGCGGCATCGAGCGAGTGCTGGTATGAGTTGTCCGCTGTGCGAGGGCCACGGGGGCGCGCTGGTCTGGAGCGGCCCGAAGTTCCGCGTGATCCGGGCCGACGAGTTCGGCTTCCCGGCGTTCTACCGGCTGGTCTGGCAGGCGCATGTGGCCGAGTTTTCCGACCTGCCCGCGGAGGACCGCGTCCTGTGCATGGAGGCGGTGGCCGTGGTCGAGCAGGTGCTGCGCCGCGAGTTGCGGCCGGCCAAGATCAACCTGGCCGCGCTCGGCAACCTGGTGCCGCATCTGCATTGGCACATCATCGCCCGCTTCGACGACGACAGCCATTTCCCCGGGTCGGTATGGGCCGCGCCCGTGCGGCCACGCGACACGGCGCACGAGGCTGCGCTGGCGCGGCGCCTGCCCGCCGTCGATGCCGCCATCGCGGCGCGCCTGGCGGCGATGCCGGCCGGGGCATGATCGGCACCTTGTCTTTCCTGGGAGCAGTTTCATGGCAGGGTTGAGCGCAGGCGGCGCCACGCCGCAATCCATCACCGTGCACGGCGCGTCGCGGGTGCTGGAAGTCAGCTTCTCCGATGGCGCGCACTTCCGCCTGCCGTTCGAGTTGCTGCGCGTGTTCTCGCCCTCGGCCGAGGTGCAGGGCCACGGTCCGGGCCAGGAAACGCTGCAGACCGGCAAGCGCGAGGTCGGCATCGTGGCGCTGGAGCCGGTCGGCAACTATGCGGTCCGGCCGATCTTCAGCGATGGCCATGAGACGGGCATCTTCACCTGGGCCTATCTCTACGAGCTGGGTGCGCAGCAGGCCGAGCGGTGGGCCGGCTACGAGGCGCGCCTGGCCGCGGCCGGCGTGGACCGCGACGCCCCGATGCCGCCCCGCGGCGGCGCGGGCTGCGGCAGCCACGGCTGATGGGTGGCAAGCCGCACGTGCAGCAGGCCCGCATGCAACATTGATTTGCTATTTAATTGATAGCTTGTTGCCGGCGTTCAGCCTTGGCTTTGGCGCTTTTTCTCTTGAAGAAGCGGGCTGCGATGCCCCGCCGGCATGGCGGGGCTCTCGCCTATGGTTCACCCTTTACCTCCTAGCATCGCATCTATGAGCACCACGCATTTCGGATTCCAGTCCGTGGACGAACAGGAAAAGGCACGCCGGGTGCGCAGCGTCTTCGATTCGGTCGCGCCCAAGTACGACCTCATGAACGACCTGATGTCCGGCGGCCTGCACCGTGCCTGGAAGGCCTACACCGTCATGGTGGCCAACGTGAAGGAAGGCCAGCAGGTACTGGATATCGCCGGCGGCACCGGCGACCTGGCCCTGGCCTTTGCCAGGAAGGCCGGCCGCAGCGGCTGCGTGGTGCATACCGACATCAACGCCGCCATGCTCTCCACCGGCCGCAACCGGCTGCTGGATGCGGGCGTGGTCCTGCCCACGGCGGTCTGCGATGCGGAGCAGCTGCCCTTTCCCGATCAGCACTTCGATCTGGTCAGCGTCGCCTTCGGCCTGCGCAACATGACGCACAAGGACCGGGCGCTGGCCGAGATGTGCCGCGTACTCAAGCCCGGCGGCAAGCTGCTGGTGCTGGAGTTCTCAAAAGTGGCAAAGCCGCTGGAGAAGGCCTATGACTGGTACTCCTTCAGCGTGCTGCCGCGGCTGGGCAAGCTGGTGGCTGGCGATGACGCCAGCTACCGCTACCTGGCCGAATCGATCCGCATGCACCCTGGTCAACAAGAACTCAAACAGCTGATGCAGAAAAGCGGCTTTGGCCATGTGGACTATCACAACATGACCGGCGGCGTGGCCGCCTTGCATGTTGGAATCAAGTGCTGAGCCGTGCGTTGGCGCATGGCATTGGCACGTATCTCATAACAAGGAGATCGAGATGATGAAAATTTGGTCCGCCGTGTTGGTAGCCGCGCTGCTGATGGGCAGCTTCGATGCCGAGGCACGGCGTATGGGAGGCGGCAGCTCGATGGGGCGCCAGTCCGGCAACGTGACGCAGCGCGAAGCCGTGCGCACGCCGCCCGCAGGCGGCCAGAATGCGGCCACCCCGGCGCAGGCGGCGCCGGCTGCCGCGCCTGCCGCCGCTGGCGCAGGTGCCGCCGCCGCGGCGCCGCGCAAGCCCTGGGCCGGCATGCTGGGCGGTTTGGCCGCAGGCCTGGGCCTGGCCTGGCTTGCGCATTCGCTGGGCCTGGGCGGCGCGTTCGGCCAGGTGCTGATGTTCCTGCTGCTGGGCCTGGCCGTGATGGCCGTGATCGGCATGGTGATGCGCGCACGCCGCAACCAGAATGGCGGCGCAGCTTCGCCGTACGCCTTCCAGGGAGCCGGCGCAGGACCGGCACCTGTGCCTGACGCGCCGCGCCAGTACAACCCGGCCAAGGTGGGCAACGACGCCTCCGCACGTCCGTGGGAGAACCAGGCCACGGCCTTCGATGCCCGCCCGGCCACTGGCGCTGAATCCGGCTCCATGATCGGCTCGGCCCTGGGCGGCGCGGCCGCCTCGGCCTCTGCCCTGAGCGGTTCGCAGTCCTGGGGCGTGCCCGCAGGCTTCGACACCGACGGCTTCCTGGCTGCCGCCAAGCGCAACTTCGTCACGCTGCAGGATGCCTGGGACCGCTCCGACATCGCTTCGCTGCGCTCGATGATGACCGACGGCATGGTGGGCGAGATTCGCGCCCAGCTGGCCGAGCGCGAGCACCACATCGGCGGCCGGGTCAACAAGACCGACGTCGTGATGCTCGAAGCGCAGCTGCTGGGCATCGAGGACGTGGGCGACGACTACCTCGCCAGCGTCGAGTTCTCCGGCATGATCCGCGAGGAGCCCTCGGCCGGGCCGAGCCCGTTCCGCGAGGTGTGGAACATGACCAAGCCCAAGAGCGGCAACTCCGGCTGGCTGGTCGCAGGCGTGCAGGCACTGCAGTAAGGTTCTGCGCCAGCGCGCGAAGCCTGGGGGCGGGCTTCATAATCGGGGACTATGGCTACACCACAGTCCCCTTTTTCGTTTTTGGATGGATTCGTCCAGCGGATCGGCGCAAATTTGCAACCGCCCTCGTGGCTGGTCGATGAAGTCCAGCACCGCATCGTGCTGTTCCTCAACCATGTGCTGCAGCAGGAGCCCGAGGCCATGGCGCGCCTGGCCCGCCAGAAGGGGCGTGTGGCACTGGTGCAGTGGCGCCACTTCACGCTGCGCCTGCTGTTCACCCCGGCCGGCCTGCTGGACCGGGCCCCCGACGGTGTCGTACCCGACCTCACGCTGACCGTCACCGACGACTCGCCCCTCACCTTGGTACAGGCCGCACTGCGCAACGAGAAGCCGGCCGTACGCATCGAGGGCGACGTGCAGCTGGCCGCGGAGATCAACTGGCTGGCCGACAACCTGCGCTGGGACATCGAGGAAGACCTTGCGCGCGTGATTGGTGACGTGCCCGCCCACAACGTATTGCGCCTAGTGCGCCAGGCCGGCGGCGCGCTGCGCCAGTTCGTCGCCACGCGCCGCGGCACCGGCGCACCCGCCGACGGAGGACCCTCCGCGCCATGACGCGTTTTCTGAGGGGCGCCTACATTCTCTGGGTGGCCCTGCGCTACGGCCTCGATGAACTGGTCCTGACGAGCTTCAGCCAGCCCTGGCTGCGCCGCGTGACCCGTGTGGTCACCTTCGGCCGCAGCTTCGACGTGCCGCGCGGGCAGCGCCTGCGCGAGGCGCTGGAGCACCTGGGACCGATCTTCGTGAAGTTCGGCCAGGTGCTGTCGACGCGGCGCGACCTGATGCCCGCCGACATCGCGGATGAGCTGGCGCGCCTGCAGGACCGCGTGCCCCCGTTCTCCACCGAGGTGGCGGTGGCGACCATCGAGCGCGCATTCCGGCGACCGATCGGCTCGGTCTTCACGAGCTTCGAGACGGTGCCGGTAGCCAGCGCGTCGATTGCGCAGGTCCACTTCGCCACGCTGCGCGACAGCAACGGCCATGAGCGCGAGGTGGCAGTCAAGGTGCGCCGCCCGGGCATGCTGCCGGCCATCGAGAAGGACCTGTCGCTGATGGCCATGATGGCGCGCTGGGTCGAGGGCCTGTCGGCCGACGGCAAGCGCCTGAAGCCGCGCGAGGTGGTGGCCGAGTTCAACAAGTACCTGCACGACGAGCTGGACTTCATCCGCGAGGCGGCCAACGCCGCCCAGCTGCGCCGCAACATGGCCGGCGTGGAGCTGGTGCGCATCCCCGAGATCTTCTGGGACTTCTGCCATCCCGATGTCATGGTGATGGAGCGCATGAAGGGCGTGCCGATCAACCAGCTCGACCGGCTGCGCATGGCCGGCGTGGACATCAAGAAGCTGGCGCGCGACGGCGTCACCATCTTCTTCACGCAGGTGTTCCGCGACGGCTTCTTCCATGCGGACATGCACCCGGGCAACATCCAGGTCAGCCTGGAGCCCGACCATTTCGGCAGCTATGTGCTGCTGGACTTCGGCATCGTCGGCACGCTGACCGAGTTCGACAAGGAATACCTGGCGCAGAACTTCACCGCCTTCTTCCGCCGCGACTACAAGCGCGTGGCCGAACTGCACGTGGAGTCTGGCTGGGTGCCGCCCGACACACGCGTGGACGAGCTGGAGTCTGCCATCCGTGCCGTCTGCGAGCCGTACTTCGACCGCCCGCTCAAGGACCTGTCGCTGGGCATGGTGCTGATGCGCCTGTTCCAGACCTCGCGCCGCTTCCAGGTCGAGATCCAGCCGCAGCTGGTGTTGCTGCAGAAGACCCTGCTCAACATCGAGGGCCTGGGCCGCCAGCTGGACCCGGACCTGGACCTGTGGAGCACCGCCAAGCCCTTCCTGGAGAAGTGGATGATCGACCAGATCGGCCCGAAGAAGCTCTTCAAGCAGCTGCGCGACCAGGCGCCGCGCTACGCCAAGATGCTGCCGGAACTGCCGCATCTGCTGCATGAATTCCTCCGGCAGCATTCCTCGGGCGACCGCCAGCGCCGCCAGCTCGAGGATCTGCTGCGGGCCCAGCAGCGCACCAACCGGCTGCTGCAGACCCTGGTCTACGGTGGCATGGGTTTTGTATTGGGGCTGCTGGTGATGCAGGTCCTGGTGCGGATCCGGGTCTTCTAGGCCACGCTCCCCCGTTTTTTTCTTCCACGCTTTTGTCCGAGGACGCCGCTGTGCTGCTGAGCCTGGTCTTTCTCTATCTGCTGGTCACCATCGGCATTGGCCTGCTGGCCGCCCGGCGCGTCAAGAACACGGCCGACTTCGCCGTGGCCGGGCGGCATCTGCCCCTGGCAATGATCGTCACGACCACGTTCGCCACCTGGTTCGGCTCCGAGACGGTGCTGGGTATCCCGGCCAAGTTCATAAATGGCGGGCTCAACGGCGTCATCGAGGACCCGTTCGGTGCCGGCACCTGCCTGATCCTGGTTGGCGTGTTCTTTGCCGCCAAGCTCTATCGCATGTCGCTGCTGACCATCAGCGACTACTACCGCGAGCGCTACGGCCGCGGCGTGGAAGTGGTGTGCTCGCTGATCATCATGCTCAGCTACCTGGGCTGGGTCTCGGCCCAGGTCACGGCGCTGGGGCTCGTGTTCAACGTGCTGTCGGCCGGCGCCATCCCCATACCGCTGGGCATGGTGATCGGGGTGGTCTCCATCCTGGCCTACACGCTGTTCGGCGGCATGTGGTCGGTGGCCATCACCGACTTCATCCAGATGATCATCCTGGTCGCGGGCCTGGCGATCCTGGCCGTGTTCGCCGGCGGCATGGCCGGTGGCGCCGACAAGGTGGTGGCCTTCGCCATGAGCCGCGACCTGTTCCGTTTCTGGCCGGAGCCGAGCTTGCACGACATCCTGTTCTTCTTCGCCGCGGCCATCACCATGATGCTCGGCTCGGTGCCGCAGCAGGACGTGTTCCAGCGCGTGATGTCGGCCAACAGTGAATACGCGGCCACCCGGGGGCCGGTGATCGGCGGCATCTGCTACATCCTGTTCGCCTTCGTGCCCATGTTCCTGGTCGCCAGCGCGCTGCTCATCATGCCGGAGCAGGCCCAGGCGCTGCTCCAGGAGGACCCGCAGAAGGTGCTGCCCACGCTGGTGCTGCAGAAGATGCCCTTCGTGATGCAGGTGCTCTTCTTTGGTGCGCTGCTGTCGGCCATCAAGTCGACGGCCTCGGCCACCCTGCTGGCGCCCAGCGTGACCTTCACCGAGAACATCTGGCGCCAGTTCCGTCCCGGCCGCTCGGACCGAGAGAACCTGCGCACCATGCGCATCACCGTGCTGGTGTTCAGCTCCTGCGTGCTGGCCTATGCGATCTTCATGGAAGGCACTTCCATCTACGAGATGGTGTCGGGCGCCTACCAGGTCACGCTGGTCGGCGCCTTCGTGCCGCTGGTCTTCGGCCTTTACTGGAAGCGTGCCACCACCCAGGGGGCAGCCCTGTCCATCGCGCTCGGCCTGCTGGCCTGGCTGGCCGGGCTGGCAACGCCCTGGGGCGAGGTGTTTCCGGCACAGCTGGCCGGCGTGCTGGCGGCCCTGCTGGGCATGGTGGCCGGCTCCCTGGCGCCGCAACTGATCCACAATGCCCACCGCAAGCACCTGCCGGTGGAGGGGCTGCGCTGAAGGACTGGGCCGGTCACGCGTGGGCAAGGCCCTGCCGCCTATAATCGAGGGTTTTGTCGGCCGGTCCGGCCGACTATTGACCATCGGTTTTTCCCCATCGCCATGCCCCTTTACGCCTACAAATGCGAGTCCTGCGGGTTTAGCAAGGACGCACTGCAAAAGATTTCCGACGCTCCGCTCACGGTATGCCCGGCGTGCGGTGCCGACGCGTTTCGCAAGCAGGTGACGGCCGCAGGCTTCCAGCTCAAGGGATCGGGCTGGTACGTGACGGATTTCCGCGACGGCGGCAAATCCTCTGGTGGCAAGGCCGGCGGCGAGGGCAAGCCCGCCGAGGCGGCCAAGCCCGAGGGCGGCAGCCAGGAAGCCGCTCCGGCCGCCAAGGCAGACGCCCCGGCGGCGGCACCGGCGCCTGCGCCGGCCACTCCTCCCGCGCCGAGCAGCGGCAGCTAGGCGCACCGGATGACCGCCTTGCGCAAATGGTTGTTCGCGGGTCTGCTGGTCATCGTGCCGCTGGCGATCACCATCTGGGTGCTCGACTGGATCGTCGGCACGCTGGACCAGACGTTGCTGATCCTGCCTGCCGCCTGGCATCCGGATCGCCTGCTGGGTTTCCACATTCCCGGCTTCGGCGTGGTGCTGACCCTGCTGATCCTGCTCGTGGTCGGTGCCGTCACCAGCAACTTTGTCGGCAAACAGCTGGTACGCTGGGGCGATTCGGTGCTCGGGCGCATCCCGGTGGTGCGCTCCATCTACACCAGCGTCAAGCAGGTGTCGGATACGCTGTTCTCCGAAAGCGGCAATGCCTTTCGTACTGCCGTGCTGGTGCAATGGCCGCGCGAGGGCGTGTGGACGGTGGGCTTCGTCACCGGCTCGCCGGGCGGCGATGTCGCCACCTACCTGCGCGACGACTTCCTGAGCGTCTATGTCCCCACCACGCCGAATCCCACTGGCGGCTATTTCGTCATGCTGCGGCGCAGCGACTGCATCGAACTGGACATGAGCGTCGATGCCGCGCTCAAGTACATCGTGTCCATGGGCGTGGTCGTGCCTGTCGGCCCGTCCCAACCCAAGTAACGTAACGCGCCGCCACGGCGCCGGAATCTCACTATGGCTATGCGCTCCCACTACTGCGGTCTCGTGACCGAAGCCCTCCTGGGCCAAACCGTCACCCTGTGCGGCTGGGTGAACCGCCGCCGCGACCATGGCGGCGTCATCTTCATCGACCTGCGCGACCGCGAAGGCTATGTGCAGGTGGTCTGCGACCCGGATCGTGCCGAGACCTTCAAGGTCGCGGAAGAGGTCCGCAACGAGTTCTGCGTGCAGGTCAAGGGCATCGTGCGCGAGCGCCCGGCCGGCACCGTCAACGACGGCCTCAAGAGCGGCAAGATCGAAGTGCTGGCGCATGAGCTGGTGGTGCTCAACGCCTCCGTCACACCGCCGTTCCAGATCGACGACGAGAACCTGAGCGAAACCACGCGCCTGACCCACCGCGTGCTGGACCTGCGCCGCCCCTACATGCAGAACAACCTGATGCTGCGCTACAAGGTGGCCATGGAAGTGCGCAAGTTCCTGGATGCGCACGGCTTCATCGACATCGAGACGCCGATGCTGACCAAGAGCACGCCCGAGGGCGCGCGCGACTACCTGGTGCCCAGCCGCGTGCATGACGGCCACTTCTTCGCGCTGCCGCAGTCGCCCCAGCTGTTCAAGCAGCTGCTGATGGTGTCGGGCTTCGACCGGTACTACCAGATCACCAAGTGCTTCCGCGACGAAGACCTGCGCGCAGACCGCCAGCCGGAATTCACGCAGATCGATATCGAGACCTCGTTCCTGACGGAAGAGGACATCCGCGCGCTGTTCCAGGAAATGATCGTCACCGTGTTCAAGAACACGCTGGGCGTGGACCTGGGCGAGTTCCCGATCATGACCTACCAGGACGCCGCGCACCGCTTCGGCTCCGACAAGCCGGACCTGCGCGTCAAGCTCGAGTTCACCGAGCTGACCGATGTCATGGCCGATGTCGACTTCAAGGTCTTCTCCGGTGCCGCCAACATGAAGGGCGGCCGCGTGGTGGCCCTGCGCGTGCCCGGCGGCGCGCGCGAGACCGGCGGCCTGAGCCGCGGCGAGATCGATGCCTACACCGAGTTCGTCAAGATCTACGGTGCCAAGGGCCTGGCCTACATCAAGGTCAATGAACTGGCCAAGGGCCGCGATGGCCTGCAGTCGCCGATCGTGAAGAACATCCACGACAAGGCCATTGCCGAGATCCTCCAGCGCACCGGCGCGCAGGACGGCGACCTGCTGTTCTTCGGCGCCGACAAGGAAAAGATCGTCAACGACGCCATCGGCGCGCTGCGCATCAAGATCGGCCACAGCGAATTCGGCAAGAAGAACGGCCTGTTCGAAGACCGCTGGGCACCGCTCTGGGTGGTGGACTTCCCGATGTTCGAGTACGACGACGAAGCCGACCGCTGGAACGCCGTGCACCACCCGTTCACCGCGCCCAAGGATGGCCACGAGGACTGGATGGTGACGGACCCGGGCAAGTGCATCTCCAAGGGCTACGACATGGTGCTCAACGGCTGGGAAATGGGGGGCGGCTCGGTCCGTATCCACCGCGCCGACGTGCAGCAGAAGGTGTTCGATGCGCTCAAGATCACGCCGGAAGAGGCGCAGCAGAAGTTTGGCTTCCTGCTCGACGCGCTGCAGTACGGCGCGCCGCCGCACGGTGGCCTGGCTTTCGGCCTGGACCGCATCGTCACGCTGATGACCAAGGCCGAGTCGATCCGCGACGTGATCGCCTTCCCCAAGACCCAGCGCGCCCAGTGCCTGCTGACCCAGGCGCCCAGCGTGGTGGACGAGAAGCAGTTGCGCGAGCTGCACATCAAGCTGCGCAACCCCGTGTCGGCGTAATATCCGCCGTCCTGCAGGAAAGGCACCTTCGGGTGCCTTTTCTTTTGCCCCCTGACTCCGATGGAAGCAGCCCCCCGCCCGTTCAAACTTCCGCAGTCCGTGTTGGTGGTCATCCATACCGCTGCGCTGGACGTGCTGCTGATCCGCCGCGCCGACGCCGGCGAGCACTGGCAGTCGGTCACCGGCAGCAAGGACCATCTGGAGGAGGATTTCCGTGCGACGGCGATCCGCGAGGTGGCCGAGGAAACCGGCATCGCGGCCCTGGCGGCGGGCTGCGTGCTGACCGACTGGCTGCTGGAGAACGTCTACCCGATCTACCCGCAGTGGCGCCACCGCTATGCGCCGGGCGTCACGCACAACACCGAGCACCTGTTCGGCCTGCGCGTGCCGGCGGGGATGCCGGTGCGCCTGGCGCCGCGCGAGCACACGGACTTCGAGTGGCTGCCGTATCGCGCGGCGGCGGACCGGTGTTTCTCGCCGTCCAATGCGGAGGCGATCCTGATGCTGCCCCGCTTCAGCGCCTAGGCACTGTCCTCGACGCCTGCCAGGTCGAGGGGCCGACCCTGGCCGGCCAGGCTGGCGGTTGCCTGGGACGCCGGCAGGTCGGTTGCCACGCGCAGGGTCAGGCCGCCCGGCTGGCGGCGGTCCTGGGTCAAGGCCGCGCGGCGCGGCGCGGCGCCGCAATTGGTGCGCAGCTCGGCGATCGCGGCTTGCAGCGCGGCGGCTTCGGGAATGCGGGCGCGGTGCCGCGACAGGACCTGCTGTGCCAGGTCGGCGAGCTTGCCGTTGAGCGTGAGCTGCGCGGCCTGCTGCAGGCTGCGTACAGCGTCCTGCGGCCGGCCATCGAGGCTCATGGCCATGGCGCCTTCGGCCATCTGGTTGATCTGCAGGTGGCACTGGCGCAGCAGCTCGGCATACGGGGCATGGACCACGCAGGCCGTGGCCAGCAGCTCGCCCAGGCCGCGCGAGCTGGCATAGCGCAGGCCCAGGGTGCGTACCCAGCTGGTGCTGTCCGGCAGGTCGATGGAGGTATGGGCCAGCACGGACAGCAGCCCCGCCAGGTTGCAGGCCGCCTCGAAGTCGAAATCCGGGCGGCGCATGCCGCTCGCCATGGCGCGCACAGCGTCGACCGCGGCGGCGAACTGGCGCGCCTGGATCAGCTGCAGTCCGCCGACCACCTCGCTCAGGCGCTGCAGCCGCAGCTCCCCAGGCTGGCGCTGCAGCAGGCGCTGGAAATCCGCCATGCAGCGGTCCAGCGACTTGCGGTCGCCGTCGAGGAACGAGGCGAAGGCCAGCAGCACCAGGGACTGCGGGTCGAACATCTTGGAGTCGCAGCCCAGCAGCGCCGCGCGGGCCAGCGTGCGGCCGGCGGTGGCCCGGTCGCCCAGGTAGTAGGCCATCATCCCGTGCTTCTGCAGACGCACCACCGAGTCCGGCGTCAGCTCGGCAGCGGTGCGGTAGGTGGCCAGCGCCTCGTCCAGGCGGCCGAGCTCGACCTGCGCAGCGCCCATCACATCGTAGGCATCGGCAAAACCGTTGTCCTCGCCCAGCAGCCGCTCCAGGGTGCTGAGCGCCTTGGCGGTCTGGCCGGACTCGATCTGCACCCGCGCCACGCCCAGCTTGGCCCAGGGCAGCGCCTTGGCGCGGATCACGGCCTTGCACAGGGCGTTGGCTTCCTCGTGCCGGCCCAGGCGCAGCAGCAGCTCGGTGCCGATGCGGGCCGCGTACAGCCAGTACGGCGCGCGCTTGTCGAAGCATTGCTGGCACAGCAGTGCGGCGCGCTCGAAATCCTGGGCCTCGATGGCCGCGAAGATCGGCTGCAGATGGGCCTTGCGCAGCCGGGCCGCATGCAGGCGCTCGAACAGCGCCGTCGCCGTGAAGGGCTTGAGCAGGTAGCCGTCGAGGGCGGACTCCGCCGCCTCGGCCACGCTGGCATAGGAAGCCTCGCCGGTCACCATGAAGAAGACGGTGGAGAAGGGCAGCAGCTGCGCTCGCCGCAGGTCGTCCAGCAAGGCCTGGCCGGAGTAGCCCTCGTCGCCGAAGCGCTGTTCGCACAGCACGAAGTCGAACTGCGTGAGCTCCAGCCGCGCCCGCGCCTCCAGCACGCGGTGGCACTGCGTCACCTTGCCGATGCCGTACTCGCGCAGCTGGGACACCAGGATGCCGCGCGATACCAGGTTGCTGTCGATGACCAGCGCCTGGCATTCGGAGATCTTCTGCAGTGCTGGGGCCATGGAGGAGGCTGGCGGCAAGGCCGCGGCAAATCGCCGCAATTTCGGAGCCTGTGCCAGGAGAGGGCAATGTTATCCCGTCGCTGCTACCATGGCCGGATGTTGAAGAAGGCCGCTGCTCCCATGAATCCAGCCATCCCCCCAGCCGGAGACCTTGATGAGGGCGTTCCGGTGTCGGTCAAGATCCGTGAGCGCATTGCTGCGGCCAAGCGGCGCTTCAATGCCAACGACAACATCTCCGAGTTCATAGAACCCGGCGAGCTGGAGAAGCTGCTGGACGAGGTCGAGCACAAGATGCGCGGCGTGCTCGACAGCATGGTGATCGACACCGCATCCGACCACAACACCCGCAATACCGCGCGCCGCGTGGCCAAGATGTACCTCAACGAGGTGTTCCGCGGCCGCTACGTGGAGGCGCCGCCCATCACCGAATTCCCCAACGCCGAGCGCCTGAACGAGTTGATGATCGTCGGCCCGATCACGGTGCGCAGCGCCTGCAGCCACCATTTCTGCCCGGTGATCGGCAAGATCTGGATCGGCGTCATGCCCAACGAGCACACCAACGTCATCGGCCTGTCCAAGTACGCGCGGCTGGTCGAGTGGGTCATGGGCCGCCCGCAGATCCAGGAGGAGGCCGTGGTGCAGCTGGCCGACCTGATCATGGACAAGACCCAGCCCGACGGCCTGGCCATCGTCATGGAGGCCAGCCACTACTGCATGTCCTGGCGCGGCGTGAAGGAGATGGACAGCAAGATGATCAATTCCGTGATGCGCGGCGTGTTCCTGAAGGATTCGACGCTGCGGCGCGAATTCCTGTCGCTGCTGCCCCGGAAGGCCTGACATGCAACACCCCCAGGTTTCGCGCATGCGGGCGGCCCTCAGCGCTATGGAGAACTGACATGCTCGTACGCCTGCTCTATGCCAGCCGTGCCGTGGACACGTCGCCCGGTGCGATCGAGTCCATCCTCGCCAAGTCGCGCGAGCACAACCCAGCCACCGGCATCACCGGCATCCTGTGCTATGGCCGCGGCCTGTTCCTGCAGGCCATCGAGGGCAGCCGCTCGGCGGTGAATGCGCTGTACGGCACCATCCTGCGCGACACGCGCCACCAGGACGTGGAGCTGCTGCTGTTCGAGGAGATCTGCGAGCGCCGCTTTGGCGGCTGGACCATGGGGCAGGTCAACCTGTCGCGGCTGAATGCCTCCATCGTCCTGAAGTATTCCGAGCGGCCCGAGCTCGATCCCTACACGGTGTCGGGCAGTGCTTCGCTCGCGCTGCTGGAGGAGCTCATGGCGACAGCCTCCATCGTCGGGCGGGCCTGAGGGAGTGTCCGCACGGCTTGCCCCCGCGTCCCTGCCTGCGCCGGGCTGAGTCCGCGTCGCAGAGGTGTCGCTAGCCGCTTTCGCGCTCGTCATTCTGGCGGGCCTGATCCATGCCAGCTGGAACATCGCCGCCAAGAAGGCCGGCGGCGATGCGCGCTTTGCCTTCTTCACCAGCGTGGTGATGATGCTGTTCTGGGCGCCGGTCGGCTGGTGGGCCGGGCGCGGCGTGGTGGGGCAGTGGGGCTGGACCGAGTGGGCCTTCGTCGCGGTCAGCGGCGTGCTGCACGTGCTGTACTACGTGACGCTGCTGCGCGGCTACCGGCGCGCCGACCTGACCGTGGTCTACCCGATGGCGCGCGGCTCGGGGCCGCTGCTGTCCTCCACCGTGGCCATCGTGCTGCTGGGCGAGCAGCTGTCGGTGCTCGGGGCCCTGGGCATCATCGGCGTGGCAGTGGGCGTGTTCCTGATCGCCGGCGGGCCGGGGCTGCTGCGCGCGGCGCACGATCCGGCGCGGCGCGACCGTGTGCACAAGGGCCTGCTCTACGGCTTGGCCACCGGCGCCTTCATTGCCAGCTACACCGTGGTGGACGGCTACGCAGTCAAGGTGCTGCTGCTGTCGCCGATCCTGGTGGACTACCTGGGCAATTTCGTGCGCGTGGTGGTGCTGGCGCCCGCCGTGCTGCGCGACCGGCCGACGGCCGCCATGCTGTGGCAGCGGCAGTGGAAGTACGCGCTGGTGGTCGGCGCCATCAGCCCCGTGTCCTATGTGCTGGTGCTGTACGCCATGCAGGCGGCGCCGCTGTCGCACGTGGCGCCCGCGCGCGAGGTGTCCATGCTGTTTGCCGCGCTGATCGGCGGCCACCTGCTGGGCGAAGGCGACCGCGTGCTGCGCCTGTTCGGGGCGCTGTGCATCGCCGCCGGTGTCACGGCGCTTGCCTTGGGCTGATCCCGCCGTGACCGCGGAACCGCTGCTGTTCGGCTGCGACTTCTCTTCCAGCCCGAGCCGGCGCAAGCCCATCGTGCTGGCGTTTGGTGCGCTGGCTGGCGCGCGGGTGCAGCTCACGGGCCTGCAGACGTTCGAGAGCCTGCAGGATTTCGGCGCCTGGCTGGCCACGCCGGGCCAGCGCTGGGTGGGCGGCTTCGATCTGCCTTTCGGGCTGCCACGCGAACTGGTGCAGGTGCTGGACTGGCCCACCGACTGGGCCGCCTGCATGGACCACTACGCCAGCCTGTCGCGTGCCGAGATCCGCGAGTGCTTCGCGGCCTTCTGCGCGGCCCGGCCCGTGGGCGGGAAGTTCGCGCACCGGGTGACGGACGGTCCGGCCGGCGCCAGCCCGTCGATGAAATGGGTCAATCCGCCCGTGGCCTTCATGTTGCAGGCCGGCGTGCCGCTGCTGCGCGCGGCCCGGGCCTGCCTGGCGGGCGTGATGCCGCACGACCCGGCGGCCGCCAAGGTGGCGCTGGAGGCCTACCCCGGCCTGCTGGCGCGCGAGGTGCTGGCGCGGCGCAGCTACAAGAGCGACACGCGCGCCAAGCAGACGCCCGAGCGCCTGATCGCGCGCAAGGACCTGCTGGCCGCGCTGGAGTGCGGTGCCGGCCCGGCCGGGCCGCTGCGCCTGGGGCTGCGGCTCAAGCTGAGCCCGGCGCAGCATGACCGCCTGGTGGCCGATGGCAGTGGCGACGCGCTAGACGCCGTGCTGTGCCTGCTGCAGGCCGCATGGGCGCTGCGCCGCCAGCGCGAGGGCGCCGCCTGCTACGGGCTGCCGGATGGCGTCGATCCACTCGAGGGCTGGATCATCAGCGCCTGAATGCTGCATGAAATGCAGTGCTGGCCCATATTCCGCATGGGCTGTTCGCTATCTTTTATATAGCAAACCCGTCGCGGCCCTGCCGTCGCAGTAGGATGCCTGCATGTCCCGTCTCGTGCACTGCCTTGTCCTCCTTGCTCCGCTGTGGCTGGCGGGCATGGCGGTGGCCGCGCCGGCGCCCTGGTACCAGTGGCGCAGCCTGCTCAACGGCACGCGGGTGTGCGCGCAGACCTCGCCCGGCGAAGGCTGGGCCCGCGACGACGGCCCGTACAGCGACGCCGCCTGCCGCCGCCCGCTGCGCGTGATCCGCCTGTAGCGGGAATAGTTGGCGAATGCGTCACAGGGCCGCGATGACGCTGGCATAGACTGCGCGATGGTGTCGCGGGGGCACCGTTCCCAGACCAAGAAGGAGAGTCACCATGAATCTGGTTCAGCGCGTCCAGGACATCCTGCTCCGGCCAAAACAGACCTGGCCGGCGATCGATGCCGAGCCCACGGATGCCGGCTCGCTCTACAAGGGCTACCTCATGCCGCTGGCGCTGATCCCCGCGCTGGCCAGCTTCATCGGCCTGTCGCTCATCGGCGTGGGCGCTTTTGGCGTGCACGTGCGCATCCCGATCCTCTCGGGCCTGGTGTCCCTGGTGCTCGGCTACGTGCTCACGCTGGTGATGGCCTTCGTGCTGGCGCTGATCGTCGATGCGCTGGCGCCGACCTTCGGCGGCACGCGCAACCGCGTCGCCGCGCTCAAGGTGGTGGTCTATGCCAGCACCGCCGCGCTGGTGGGCGGCATCTTCAACCTGTTGCCCATGCTGTCGGTGCTGGGCCTGCTGGCCGCGCTGTATTCGCTCTACCTGCTCTACACCGGCCTGCCGGTGCTCATGAAGTGCCCGCAGGACAAGGCCGTGGGCTACGCTGCCGTGGTGGCGCTTTGCGGCATCGTGGCGGGCGTGGTGATCGGCACCCTGTCGGCGCTCTTCACGCCCTCGCATGCGCTGCTGGGAGCGGCCGCCGCACCGGGCACCGTCAGCCTCAGCACGCCGGGCGGGAAGGTCTCCATCGACACCTCCAAGATGGAGGAAGCCGCGCGCCGCATGGAAGAAGCCGGCAAGCGCCTGGAGCAGGCCCAGGCCTCGGGCGACAGCGCCGCTGCGAGCAAGGCCACCGGCGACATGATGGCCGCCCTGACGGGCGGGAGCGGTGGCGTGATTCCGTCCGAGCAACTGCGCACGCTGCTGCCGGAGACGGCCGGCGGCCTGCCGCGCGAGTCCATCGAGGCGCAGAGCGGCGGCGCCATGGGCCTGGCCGGCAGCACCGCCCGCGCCACCTACCGCAACGGCGACCAGCGCCTCGAGCTGGCCGTGACCGATGCCGGCGCCGTCGGCGCGCTGGCCACCGTATGGTCGCAGGTCACGCTGGACCGCGAAACCGCCGATGGCGTGGAGAAGGTCTACAAGGACGGCAAGCGTACCGTGCGCGAGGACTACCGCAAGGACAAGAGCCACGGCGAGTACCTGCTGATCCTGGACAACGGCCTGCTGGTCGAAGGCAAGGGCGACAATCTCGAGTTCGAGGCGGTGCGCCGCGCCGTCAAGTCGCTCGACCTCGGCCGCGCCGAGGGCCTCAAGCGGCCCGAGAAATCCTGATCCTTCCTGTCCCTCCACGGCCCCGCCACCGCCTGCATGCCCACTGATCTGATCCTGGTCCGCCACGGGGAAACCGACGCCAACCGCGAACTGCGTTTCCAGGGCCAGGTCGATCGTCCGCTCAATGCCACCGGCCACGCCCAGGCGCTGCGCCTGGCGCAGCGCCTGGCCGAGGCGCCCCCCGACCTGCTCTGGTCCAGCGACCTCGCCCGCGCGCGCGAAACCGCCATGCCCGTGGCCGTGCAGACCGGCCTGGTGGTGGCCACTGACGCCGGCCTGCGCGAGCAGAACTTCGGCGCGGTGGACGGCATGCGCGTGGCCGACATCCAGCGCGACTTCCCCGAGGCCTGGCAGCGCTGGACCCAGTTCCGCGCCGACTACGCCATGCCCGGGGGCGAATGCGCGCGCGACTTCCATGCGCGCGTGATCGGCGCCCTGCGCCGGGTTGCGGCCGCGCACGCGGGCCGCACCGTGCTGGTGGTGACCCATGGCGGCGTGCTGGACATGGTTTACCGCACCGCGCATGCCTTGAGCCTGGACGGCCCGCGCACCGCGCCGATCCCCAATGCCGGCATCAACCGCGTGCGGGTGGAGGGCGAGGCGCTGCAGATCCTGGCCTGGGCCGACACCGCTCACCTGGCCGGCCTGCCGGCGCAGCCGGTCTACGACCAGGCGCGGCTGGCGCGCGACAGCGCCTTGGCCTCGGGCACCAAGCCCAATCCCGCATAGACGGCCGCCACCTGGCGCGCCAGCCGCCGCGAGGCGGGCTGGGCATTGGCCTGCGGCTGCAGCAACTGCTGCGCCTGGGCCAGTTGGCCGCTGCGGACCAGGGCGTCCAGGTAGAGCTGTGCGAACAGATCGCGCTGCGCATGGCTGCCGCCGATCTCGTGCAGCACCGGCAGGGCCGGCGCCAGGTGGCGGACCGCTGCGGCGTAGTCGCCGTGTGCGTGGGCGTACAGGCCCTGCGCCGCGGGCAGGCCGGCGCGCTGCCAGGCGCTGCGGTCGGCTGGCGGCGCGCTGGCGGCGTGGGCCTCGATATGGGCCAGCAGCTGCCCGGCTTCGGGCCGGCCGGCGCGGGCCAGGCCGTA
>Ga0116227_10001081_pt1 | contig 58820 bp, 52 predicted proteins | sample S1TSphgellanicum_FD_89693 | JGI IMG/M metagenome (GOLD analysis project Ga0116227, IMG submission 89693) | Host-associated microbial communities from peat moss isolated from Minnesota, USA - S1T2_Fb - Sphagnum magellanicum MG | ecosystem: Host-associated > Plants > Peat moss > Unclassified...
ATTCAATTAGTTGTGTAACAAATTCACACTTGGGCCAATGGCATGGGCTGCACTATGAGCCTAAAAAAATAATGCCTAACACTAATTGAAACCTTCAATTCAACCTTATGGGTTTCAAATCATTTTGATCTTGATTTTGATTTTTTTTTTTCTTTTGGTCATGATTATTGTACTTTGTAGAGCATTTTTTTCTTAAATCTTTAATATTGCAAATCAGGAAGAAAAAAAATTGCTTTCAAAAAGCACATATTTCCAAGTTTTTCTCAAAATAATTTTACAACAAAATTGGGAGAACTTAGTTAATGTAAAGGAGATACTTAGGTGTGTCAATAAATAATAGAAAATACTAGACTGATTTAACCAAGTCTCTTTTAGGAAATGTCAAACCATAGAATGTTGAAATTCACTGTGATGATACGACATATAGATAGTGGTAATAGATAGTAAGTTCACTATGTTGACTTGACAAACATACATGCTAATTGTCTATTGATATAATGTGACATGGTGACAATCTGTCGCCTCCTTGAAAGAGAGGTGTCCTAAGGTTTCTTGTAATTACCAAAGGGCATATCAGTATAATGGTAAAGTTGTCATAGGAGACTTATGGAAGGGATGATGGGGATTATTAAAAAACAATGATAGTGGTTTTTTGAGTGAAAAGACTACTTTGTGAGAGAAGCTTGGCATGTATGTTTGATGATTTATTGAAGTTTGAGTATTTTCCCAATTGTTGTTCATAATCTTAATTCGATAATGGAAAAATGGTAAAATGTAGTTCTTCAACATTAATAAGAAATTCCCTAGCAATAATTCAGATGTTTTAGTTAATATTAATAAAGTAGGACAAGAATCTAGAGCGATACAAAAATGTATCATTAACATTTGGCGACGATGTTGGAGAATCAATTCTATTTGTTGCTGGAAAAACTAAAAAAGAAGGTTATGTAATCCTTCCTTGTGCAATCAAACTAATGGAAGATGAAAAAGGAAAAGTTGAAGTAGATGAGTTATATTTGGGATTTTATCTAATCCATGTACTCTATATAATTTTACCTTGTGGATTTACAGAATTGTTGGGAGTATATAAAGTGGGAAAAGAAGAAATTAGAACAAATAAAATGATTGTTATGGGTGCTAAGCATGTCATAGCTTTTCCTAATTTGTTCACATATTATGAACAAAATATGGCTAAGTCCATTATTTTCTTTGATTACTACAACAATGTATATCAAGGATGGCATGAAAAATGGTAGAATATGACAACTGTTAAGAAAGGGAATTGTGAATGGTTCAAAGAAACTATAACAATTGATGAAGGGAAGGAAATATTAAGATTTCATAGTAGATGTGGTTGGAATTTTCTAAATTACTTGTATACACCAAGAAGAAATCCAAATTTTGATAAATGGGGAACATTTGTTGAAAAATTTAAAACATTACTTGGGAATGTTCAAGAATTGATAATCAACAAACTACATGGGGGAACATAAGCGTGGTGTATATACTACAAACATTAATAATCAATACTACACAATTAACAAAGTATCAAAAATGGCTACCAGTAATGGTGTGTTTATTGAAATTAATTCCAATTAAAAAATTTGCTACAACTTATCACATTATTAAATTGCACGACAGAAGAGAATTTACAAAACTAAATATTAATGCTCTAGTAGAGAAATGGATACCATGCGATTTAAATATGCAATGAGATTGAGAGGGAATGAAGAGTATTGTCCAAAAGAAATTGAGTCAAAAGAATTCTCATCCATAATGATGATTCTGGATCCATACCAAAAAAAATTTTAAAAAGAAAGAAAACATGTTAGTAGTAAGAAAAAAGAAATTTTAAAGAACTTATGATGGAGAAAAGTAGAAAAGTAGAAGAACAAAATAGACTAAGAAAATGGAGAAGGCAAAATCATGGGGAAGCAAAAAAAAAAGCTACTCAAGCAGATAAATCCAAAAAAAAAGTTGTTTAAGCAGAAATGTCTTCTAAATGGAAAGGGTTGAAAACTATTTTTAATCCTTCTACTAGTTATCAAGTATTTGATTCTATTAAGCAAGAAATAGAAGTGATGGTAGTGTAAATGACGACCAAAAAAACAATTGGTTCATCAAGTGAAAACACTCAGTAATCTACCAAAACTAGAACACCAAATGAAGTGCAAAAAGAAGGTGATGAAAGGAATGTTGATGCATCGTTGAAAACTCCAGAGGCTACAGTTAATGTTTTCAGAATGTTCGATTGGTTCATGGAAGAAGGATGGTTGTGTATACCAAAAAAACGATTAGAAGAAGATGCAACAAAAAAAGCTAGCAATAGCAACATTATTGTTAACAAATAGGAGATCTACTTAAGTGCAAACATAAATCTTTATTGAAGGGAAATTGCAACATGATGCTCACAACACAAAACATAACATCAAGAACTCCTCAAGGTTCTTGTCACATGAAATACACAAACTTGTGTAATGAAGAAAATAGAACCAAACCATCAACACCAAGGTATTTAACTAAAAGACCAAACCACAAATAATCAAACTAATATAAGTAAAGAAAGTAATTCAACCTTGTGAAAGTAAACTAATTACTTTCCTACTCCAGTAACTAATGAAACCTAACTAATTGAACTTGAATTCTCAACACTCCCCCTCAAGCTCAAATCCACTTCTAGTACACCAAGCATTTTTCTAAACTTCCTTAACTTGTCTATACCTAAAGCCTTTGTGAAAATGTCAGCAACTTGATTTTCGGTCTTGACATGAATAAGGTTAATTTCTTTTGCTAAAATTTTTTATCTAATAAAGTGGTAATGCACCTCAATGTGCTTTGTCCTAGCATGATAGACTGGGTTGTTAGCAAGTAGTATGCTACTGATGTTATCACAATAAATGACAACAGGAGCATCCACTAATTGTCCCAAATCTAATAGTAGTTTTTGTAACCAAACTACTTCACATGCAGCAATTGCGACACCTCTGTATTCTACCTCCGTGCTTAATAATGCAACTATTGGTTGTTTCTTACTGCTCTAACTAACATCACCACTTCCAAAAGAAAACATGAAACCACTGGTCGATCTTCGATCTGAAACATTGCCAGCCCAATCAACATCCGTGTATCCATATATTTGTAACTAATTCTTTGTTTCATAAAAAATTCCACATTGTAATGTATGTTTTATGTACCTTAGTATGCGCCTCACTGCATCCAAATGTGGCTTTCGTGGTGTTTGCATGAATTGACTCACCATTCCAACTGCATAACTCAAATTTAGCCTTGTGATGGTCATGTAAATCAAACTCCCCACTATGCGTCTATACATAGTGGTATCCTCCACAAGGTTTCCTTCATCTACACTTAACTTCACATTTTGCTCCAATGGAATTAAAATGTGTTTGCAACCCATCATCCCATATTCGATCAATTTGTTCAAGGCATATTGCCTTTGTAGTAACCATATCCCTTTAGGGGACTGGATTACCTCAATGCCGAAGAAGTAACGCAACTTTCCCAAATCCTTCATCTCAAACTTTTGCTTCAAAAACTTTTTCAAATCAAAGATGTCTGCATCACTATCTCTTGTGATAATCAAGTCAACAACATAGATGACTATGATTACAATCCCATGATCTATTTTTTTCACATATAGTGAAAAATCTGCATTGGATGTTTGAAATCCACTTGTGACAAGATACTAACCTATCTCTTCTAACCAAGCTCTAGATGCTTGCTTCAAGCCATACAAAGCTTTCTTCAACCTATAAACCAAATTAGGATGTGTTTGGTCCACATAACCTGGTGGTTGCTCCATGTACACTTCTTCTTGTAAATCTCCATGAAGAAAAGCATTTTTTACATCCATTTGATGTAAAGACCATCCTTTTGTTGTTGCCATAGCAATGATTGCTCTAATAGTTGTCATTTTGGCAACTAGATTATAGGTCTTTTCATAGTCTATGCCATAAGTTTGGGCATAACCCTTGGCAACCAATCTTCTGTTCCGAATTTGGGAAGGCCTCCAACAAGATTTTGTTTTTCCATCAGCTTAAGATGTTGGAGATTAACATGGCCAACCTGCTTGAGCCAAATTCTAATGTCTCTAGTTCCTTTTCCATGTGTGAATAACATGGAATTCACCTCAGGCATGTTCACATCCAAGATGAACATTCATCCATTCCTTTCCCCTTTTGCAATCAATTTGCCTTGGTTCTTCATGTCTTCCACAAAACATCCATTTGGGTTTAATGTCACCTGTAAACCTTGTTCCACCATTTGGCCTACAGAGACCAAATTTTTTGTTATGGTTGAAACATGAAATACATCTTTCAAGTATTTTGTTTGCCCATCTTGCATGGACAATGGCACCTTGCCAATTTTTGTGATGGGATGTGTGGTGTCATCACCAGTTTCCACAAACCCGGTGTCTTCAAATCCTTTGTGTTTCTAAACCATTCTCCATGACTAGTCATATGGTTTGAAGCTCCAGAATCCACATACCAGACATTATTGTTTGATACACCTCCTATCATTAAATTTGCCATGTGTTGCATCACAAACAGTTGCTCATTACCTTGATTGCTAGTTGAGGCATAATTCCCTTGCTACAGCTTTCCATTTCGTGCATCATGCTCCCTTTGATAATAGTTCTTTGCCATGTGCCCAGGTTTCTCATAGTAGTAGCAATTTGAATCGCTATTTGGTTGTTAACCTCGATGACTTCCACCACAACCTCCACGACTTCCTCGACTTCCTCTTCCTCCAAAGTTTCTTCATCCACCTCATGAACTTGACCTTCATGTTGATGATGTCCACCATGCGAGCTTCTGTGTCGACCTCGTAATGAAGTTTTACCACCTCTACTTCTACCTCTATTAGTATTTGAATAAAAAGCACTTTCTTGTGATCCTCCATTGGATGAAGTACCAACAATTCTCATCTCTTCACTTATAAGTAGTGTTATTAAGTCTTGAAAATCGGGAAATGTTTTTGGAAGTGCAATTGAAGTACGAAATTAGCTATAGTCTTTTCCAAGTCCATTCAAGGTGACAGCCACTAAATCTTCATCATCTACAGGGGCTCCTATAGATGCAAGAGCATCTGCAAAGTTTTTCACCTTTGTACAATAGTCACTAATGTTCATCTTGTTTTTCTGTAGATTATGCAACTATTGTTTAAGCTACATTTTGCGAACTCATGTATTAGTGCTATACATCTTCACCAATGTATCCCAAGCTTGCTTGGGTGATTTTGCATCTTGAATATGCACAATCATGGAATCAAATACACTCACAGAAAGCCAATACAAAACTTTCCTTGCTTTTTCATGTCAAGTTTTATTGGCTTGAATTTGTTGTTATGTGGGGTTTTCTGGGAGAGGAGGTTTTTTCTCATCACCAATTATGAATTCCCAGTAGCCTTTCCCCATCAAAAAATTCATAATCCTAAATTTTCACACTTGGAAATTATTCTTGTCTAATATCTCAATTGCAATTTGAAAAAGACCGTCTGCCATCTTTCAAGGCAACACTCAATGTCTTCTTAGGGTTTCACAAATGATTTTAATTCCTTCTTTGGGTTTTTAGGATTGGGATTAGGGTTTTCCTTCCTTAGGTTTATAGGATTAGGGTTAGGGTTAAGGTTAAACAAGATGGACCTTACATATGTATGTATGTCTTGAGTATTATACGAAATTTTATATTATACATAAGTTTTGCGTATATGTACATATCTCATATAATATCTCGTATTGTATTAAGTACATGATTACATACCACACTTTTGTATGAAGGTCTTGATAATGTATTTGGGCTTCCCAATCTTCAAACTCCTTCCTTCAAGTTCTCCCAAGTTGTATTTGTTGCACTTCAAAAAATTGTTTTGATGTCTTCTCAAAACAAACTTCTAGCACAACAACTTTGCAAAGCTACACCGTTCACATATGAACTTGGATCAATTTGAAATTTTGATGAAATATGAACAACTATGTTTACTACTTTTGCTCAAAACTTCAACTCATTTAACTTCATAAAATGAGAGATCTTGCTACTTCCTTGAAGCCACCTCAAACTAGGATCTGAACACAAAATGACTTATAACTTGCTCTTAACAACTCTAAACTCCTTGAGATTATGAGAAACACATTAGATATATGTCTTCTATATTTACTCAAAATTTCAGCTCTATTGATGATGACCATAAAGAGTTATCGCTTTCAAAAGAAACTGACTTCAAAACTGAGACTAAAACTTTAGATGCTTGGATCTCTCTCAATACAAATCCAAATGACATGAAATTTTTCTCACATATATATTCCTTTATTATCTATAAGATCCTAAAACTGCAGATTCAAAAATGCTCAAACAAAGGAGATATGACCAAAAAACCAAATCTAACACAGAGTCTTCAAAGGCTCATAACTCTCACAAAACATATCCTTTTCTTTTAAAAATTTGATAATAAAAATTTCCTATAGTCTTCTATAATCTCTCCAAGTTTCATTCCAAGATCTTTTCACCGTAGATCTAGATTTAGATTTAAAGATCTGACTTCCACAACCCTTGATATGTTGATCTCCTCTCACCTCTTTTCTTTTATTTTCTTTTTCTTCACATTCTTTCCTTTCCCCGTTTCTCTTTTGCACTTGACAAACTCCTATGATATTAGTAGAGACTTTCAAACTCTAGTTCTAGAGACTTTCTAGCTCTAGATCTCTTTCAACTTTCTCATTCAACAACCTAAGCTCTGATACAATGTTAACAAAATAGGAGATCTACTCAAGTGCAAACATAAATCTTTTATTGAAAGGAAACTAAAACATGATGTTCACAACATGAAACATAACATCAAGAACTCCTAAAGGTTCTTGTCACATGAAATACACAAACTTGTGTAATGAAGAAAAGAGAGCCAAACCATCAACACCAAGGTATTTAACTAAAAAACCAAACCACAAATAACCAAACTAATATAAGTAAAGAAAGTAATTCAACCTTATAAAAGTAACCTAGTTACTTTCCTACTCCAGTAACTAATGAAACCTAACTAATTGAACTTGAATTCTCAATAGTCGCCTAGGCAAAGACCAAGCTTCGTCTCCTTGAGCTAAAGCTACTTGTCACAACCCCACTTTGGCCAAGTGTGGGGGTCCAAGCTTCGTCTCCTTGTGCTAAAGCTACTTGTCACAACCCCACTTTGGCCAAGTGTGGGGGTCCAAGCTTCGTCTCCTTGTGCTAAAGCTACTTGTCACAACCCCACTTTGGCCAAGTGTGGGGGTGAAGCCCAACACTTGGAAAAGTTGGAGATTTGGAGTCCTCCGGGACTCCCGAATGTTCAGAGTTCAACAGCAAGGCCCAAAACACCTTGCATCGAGGTATTCTTGGTGTCATTGGAAATTTCTTGAAACGTAGATATCGAAAATGGCCTCGCATTGGCCATTCGGACATCTGCAGCCCAAGTTATGGGCAAAAGAAGGGCCGGGAGTCAAATTGGCAATTTGACTCCCGACCACTAAAAGTCTGGAATCGACCTCTTCCCGACGTCCAAATTGAAAATGCGACATGGCGTTGAAAAGATCTCGACGAGGGCTACAACTTTGGTTTAAACCTCATTGCGATCAAATGCCACAGTCGGGAGTTATGGCCGTTCAAAGTTCTGGGAGTCCAGTCGGGACAATTTCGGGACTCCATTTCGAGAGTCCCAACAAAATGTGCCATTTGGATGTAGCCTCGGCGGCGAGCTGCAAAGAATACTATAGGGAGTAAGGTGGTGGCTTATTCCCGAATCCGGGCCGTGGTGAGTCTTGTGTGTTCCAAGTGCCCGTGGCAAGTCCCAACACCCAAGGGTGTCCCGAATGCTAAACTAACCTCTTGTGGTTGGTTTTTGGATGCAGATTCACACGACCTAAACTAGTCCTTCTTCCTAGTCTAATCCCTGGGCTCCCAACTCGACCCTCTACCCCTTTTTAGAGTTGGAAGCTGGGAGCGCGCCGTTAAGTCACAATTTTCCACAACTTGATTTTGTGAAACCCTCAAATGGGTTTCGCCCCCGTGACTTAGGAGCGTGTCACTACTCTTGTTGTTGTGATTCATCTAGTACAACTCCTACAAGGAATGCAAATTCAGGTTACACTACATCAACGGTACATTAAAGTCTATTTGGAGGGGTTAATTAGTGGGGTATGCCTACTACCACACTAGCTTTCACACCATCATTATATATTCTGCTACAAGCCGTTACTTCTACACCCATATACACCATGGAGGTTAGTTGTTCTTCTGGGAGAATTGAGAAGTTCAACAGAAGGCCAGGTACCATTTCTTCAAGGGAGTTCAAAGCAACTTTCTCGGTTTGTGAATTAGAAATCAAGTATGGCGCTAATTGCACTGAGGCGTTTGCATTCAAACAACTAGCCCGTTATGTGCACTATGAAGCATTAGATGTCTATGAGCAACATTCTCCGAAGATTTTGGGCGTCACCCAAATCCCCAATCCAGCTTATGCTAGAGCCATCATCACCGCCTCTTAAGTTACACTATAAGTTGCCATTACATATCATGGGACTATGCCCAATAATCGAAATATGGTACCTACTTCAATAAACCTTTCTCCTCAACAACTCATTATTGCTACGGCAAACATTCTTCCCACCATCAATGCACCAACTTTTGTTAATCCAGTGAGAGAATTCTTTCAAGTTCTTGAGCTAGAATTTCCAGTTAAAAGTTTTGAAAAAAATTTGTAGCTCGCCACATTTTCTTGACAAAAGGATGAAACCTTCAAGATGTTGTATAAGAGGTTTTTAAAGCTTAAAGAGGATACTTAGAGCATCACAAACCTGGAAGCTACCCATCGGTATCTTCATTCGTTAAAAGGTACTTTGGCATTCTATGCGCAAGTTTTGCAACGAGTTTTTGTAGAATTTGGAAACTCGTACACTTTGCTGGATTTGTACAACATTTCTGAAAAGCTGGAAGTGGCTCATGCACACTATGAGGCCAATACCATGAGGCCTCCATCACGTTCAAGGCCTCAGCCTCCACCAGTTGTGCTAACTAAATCATCACATCTTTCTTCAAAAGCTAAAGTGGTGCATTTGGCTACACCCATCTAACCTTCTTGCAACTACTGTGGCAATCCTGCCCACAAAGCTAGTGAGTGTAACATTCCTTCCAAGGATCTCTTTTGTGATTATTGTGGGAAAAAGGGACATCAAGAAGCTGTTTGTTTTGTCAAGTTCCCGAAACGGAAGTAACTGCGATTACCACAGCAAAATTTACCAGCATCTTCCGCCACCCTTCAACCAAAAGCTAAGGCACCTTAACCTTCCACTCAAGATTTCCCCACCAAAGGTAATTCCAGTAAGAATGTTAAAAAAAAGGGGCATAATGCTGACAAGAAGGAGGTGCTTCAAGCCCATGCCGCTCAAGTTTAAACTCTGCAAAATGAACTCGAATCATTAAGGGCCCAACTTGCTAATCTAAAAGGTAAATCTTCCCAACTACCTTGTCATGCCCAACTTGTACAGGGTTCAAGATCATGGGAGGGACCTCTTAGGTCGTTCTATGGCCTCTCACATGATGCCATGGTTGAGGAGTATGTTCTTTCCAATGCACACAATTCTAGTTTCACACCAAAATTTGCCACTTCTTTTTACCCTTCCTACTTTGTTGCACAAAAGGCTAATGTGGCACCCAAAGTTTCTGCCCTACGCAAGTAATTTAGACTAATGGACTCACATTTTGTTCAAGTTCTATTACTAGAGCTAGAGGAGCTCGAGCAATCATGCCACAATCATTTTGTCCTCTCAACACGGAAAAAGAACGCACCTTATTAGCGCAAGGGGAGGAGATCACTACACCACACGCTACTAGGGCATCAAATTCTCGTGTCTTGGGAGTACATGTACATCAAGAACACACACAATTTTCCACTGATGCTTATGGAGTGCCAACTTCAAATGCGTGAAATGGCGCAAAAGCTTGTGAATACACCATTATTTTGTTTTCAAGATTTAAAGTTAAGCACCATGGACATAATTGCAGTATTAAAAGATACCTTGAAACTACATCAAATATTCTACTAGTCCTTGATCCACATGCTACAAAGGTCCCATCCAACACCTTGGAGAGACACTCGATTGGCTCACATGTTGCAAATGGCATTCGTAATCTAGTCATTAATTCTAACATGGCTAAACTAGTGGGCTCTCCTACCTCTAATTCTACATTCACATATTAGAAGGGATCTAAGAACACTTCACTTGTGGATTTGTTACTTAGCAAAAGCGTTATGGATAGCCATTCTCTCCACAAAGTCTTTCACTCATTTCTAAAGGTAGTGCCTAATGAGAGAACTTCCATCACCACCAAAGTTGCCATTGTTGACAATATTGAGTCAACAATCCAAGTGGGAGGACATACACCCAAAGTGGTATTTCATGATACAAGTGCCCAACTAATGATTCTTAGAGTTCAATTTGCCAAGAAGATGGGCATGCTTGACTCTAAACTACAAAAATATATGTGGCAAATTTGCATCGCTAATGGGAGTGTAGAGGAGATATTTGGGGAAAGCTCGAATTTGATTACACTTAACTTCAATGAAGGTATAAATCAGGAGTTTTGTTTACAAGTTAGATGTTACCAATGCCACCAATTACAATGTGCTCATTGGGCAAGAGGCCATGTTTCCACCAAGTTTCATAATTGACAATTGGTTCGAACATGCATACTACCAAGTGGATTGGGAAACTAATGGCCACCACCTAGGATACATACCCCTTGATTTACATGGGAACCATAGTCCTATGGCTCACCATTGTATGTTCAAGGAAGCACACACTATTTCCTACATCCAACAAGCTAGCCACAAGTGGATAGAGGGAGATGAAGAGGAGACAGCTTATGCCCAAGCTATTGAAAGCTTAAAGGTGGTGCCTACTAACATTCAACACAGACCAGATGTTTTACAAAGGTTCAAAGTAGCCCATGAACCCTTGGTCAAAGCTCTGTCTAGTTTTGAAAACAAGGAGAACCATGGCGAACTGATTAAACCACTACATCGTTAGCTAATCACCTTGACACTACCTAAGGAGGGGATTACATTACTAGAGTTTTTTAGTGGTATTGGTACAGGTCTTGAAGCCTTACTACAATCAAGGATGGTGGTTCAGAGGTATTTTTACGTAGACATTGATCCTATTACAAGGCAAGTGGCGGCATCGAAAATGATGGAAGTCACAACCAGATTTCCACAATAGTTTACAACCACCACGTGGAAGGCCAGTTTCATTTTCTTGCCCTCTGACATACAACTAATTCAAAAGAAACATATGGAATTACTTGGCCCTATGGACCTCATCATTTTAGGTTGGGAATGTTAACGATTTTCAATGGCTAGATTTGGAGAAGGCTTGAATGACACAAGATCTAGTCTCTTCATGGACATTGTACGATTGATCACTTGGGCTCAATCCATTTTTCCTACTTTTTGTTATGTAATTGAGAACACCCCTTCTCAGCTTAACCAAAGGGAGAAAATCCAGGAACATTACACGTTGGTTAAGCATTACCTTGAAGAGTCACTTTTACACAATGCGATACACTACAATTGTTATGCGCACCAGCTGCGCAATTAGTGGACCAACCTTGCACCACTTTCAGTTCTGCAGTTCGCTCTAAGATACACCACCAGAAACTCAACCTACAACTTACTCACATATTGGATGATCAGAGCTCCTGCCAACCAATTATAAAGCAAGAAAAACCTCCTTGGTTTCTTGCGAACACAATAGGAAAACCAAGAGGTGTTTGGCCCACTTTTGTCTCCTTCCTAGGAGCACACGCCTTTCAGGGAGATGGACTAGGCCTGGTGTATCATCATGCTTCAGCTACTTGGGATGAACCAAGCCCAGAAGAAATAAAAAGGGCTATGGGGTTCCAAACTAGCACTACTAGTCACACCAAGGTGATTAGATTGGAATGTAACATTCTATTAGGGAAAGGCATGGACCTAAACTCCCTTACATGGTTATTAGTAACTTGTGTATTCTTTCAAATGTACACAACACTAGCACCGATTCAATCAACTTGCAGTTTTGGCGATGCGACTACATGGCACCCCGACCAAGTACATTTGCCTATCTTCAACACTCTACACTTCATTCTTAATGTTGAAGGGGGAGGAGGCACCATGTAATTTGACTCAAGTTGTTTCTAATACACCTAAAAGTACATCAGCTTTAGGAGAAACATTTACAACCTCCTATGAATCTGCACAATTGGATAGTGGAGAACCTAATGCACCAAGTTCTTCAAACACACTTTCCAACTCCATTCCATGTGTTTCTAACTACCTTTCCGTTATGGGGAACTAGCTCACCAAGAAGGAAAGGCACCAAGTCACAAACTTGTTAATTAAGTATAAGAATGTGTTTGCATTCTCAATGAAAGACTTAGGTAGGTGTAAGACCATGCAATTCTTTATAGACCTTACAAATGAAACATCGATCTATCGAAGGAAGCATAGGTTGAGCAAGCATGAGTGGGAATTGGTAGATCAAAAATGCAAAGAGCTCCATGACGTTGGTCTCATTTAGCCATCAAATTTTAATTTCGCAACCACTACAGTAATGCCAACAAAGAAGGATTCAACTAGATTATGGACTGAAAAAAGGATGTGTGAAGATTATAGGCCTTCGAACATGGTTACACCTCAGGATAGGTACCCTATGCCCATCCCTAAAGAATTGTTTGATAGCATTGGAGATTCAAACATTTTCACAATTATGGATCTGAGGCAAGGCTTCAACCAGATTATGCTCATTATGAGGGATCTCAAAAAAACGACATTCCATGGAAGCAACAAGTTGTAGGAATGGCTTGTGATGCCTTTCGGATTAAAAAATACACCTATCTTCTTTCAATAAATCATGGACTAGGTTCTCAAAAGGGCAAATTTCTTGAAGTGTTACATAAATGACGTCCTAGTGCATAGCAAGGGATTCCTGCAGCACTTGGATCATTTTGAGGAGTTATTCAAGAGCCTCCATGAAATCAATATGAAGATCCATCTTAAAAAGTGTGAGTTTGCTGTCACTTCAGTAGTTTACCTTGGATACAAAATTTTGCCAAATGGTATTATGGCTCATTGGGCCAAAATAGTAGCCATTTTGGAGGTGCCCAATCCTACTAATGTTCACACTTTGAGGAGCTCCATCAAACTATGTAATTACTACAGGATTTATGTCCAAAACTTCAATATTATTATTCATCCTCTCTATGCATTGTTAAAGAAAGATGTTGCTTAGACATGGAATGAAGAGGTTAAGGAAGCTTTCAACACACTCAAGGAAAAGCTTTCAAAGTTCCCCATTCTGAAAAGACCTGATTTCAGCAAGGTTTTCATTCTACACATTAACTGGAGTGCTCTTGGTATTAGTGTTATTCTTGGCCAACTTGATGAAGAAGACAAGGAATATGTTATCACCTATGCATCCCGAAGTAACAAAAAAGCTGAGAGCAACTACTTTTCATACAAGGGGGAGTGTCTTGTTGTTGTATGGGCCATCATACATATTAAGCCCTATCTTTATGGCACCAAGTTCACTTTGTATACCAACCATTAACTTATCAAATGGTTGATGACCAACAACAAGTTTACTTGTAAGTTAGCTCCTTGGGTGCTTATACTTCAAGAGTATGAATTCAAGGTTATTCACCAACCTAGTATTACACATCAGAACGTGGATACTATGTTACGAAAACCCTTCACTACCTCTGAAGATTTCTCAAAAACCAAACAAGACTTTGACCACATTCCAACAATACATGTATATTATGCATTTAATTATTTTGCACTACTGCAATGTAACCTAGTTGAGCATCCCATTGTGGATATATGGGAGGACTTAGACACTTTAAGGTTTCTTCAACATGGGGAATACCCTCCCCAAGTTACATCAAGTCATCAGGATCGCATACAAGAACAATCCAAACGCTACTCATGGAGAGACAATCACCTTGTCCAATGATTACCATAAGGCGACAGAGTGGTTCCTCCACCACATGAACGACCTAGTCTTATTTAAAAAGTACACTCAGAGCTTGGACACTTTGGAATTAAGTGTACTTATAGCCTTCTCGTTCTTCATTACCATTGGAAAGGTATGTATGTTCAAGTCTGAGACATTATTTGATGCACCCCCAAGCTCCTTAATGGACTCAAATGTGAGTCCAAACTAAAAACAGCAGAAGAACAAAGAGTCAGGGCACACTCCTTGACTCAGAGCACTTTGAAGGGGTAGAGGGGCATGCTAGAGCTCCAAGATGGAATTAAGAAGAGTGACAAGCATCAACTACTCACACAGACTTGTATAAAACGAACATAAGGTGATTAGTGCATAATTGGAGCACTTTTGGTGCTAGGACGAGCCACGGGCAACTCAGACTCACAAGACTCACTAAGGCCCGGACTTGGGGGAAGCCATCACCTTCCCCCTTATAGTATACTATGTGCCTCTCCACAAGGCCTACATCCAAATGGTTTTTTGTCTCAGGACTCCCATTTGGGAGTCCCGAAATTGCCAAAGTTGGGATTCCCACGATTTTAGGGCCCCATAACTTTGTGTGCAGACCTCTAATTGAGATGAGGTCTAAAACAAAGTTGTAGCCTTTTTCAAAAGCTTTCCAACAATATGTGGCACGTCACCTACACACAAGGAAATCGGATCGACTCCCGACTTTTAGTGGTCGGGAGTCAAACTACCAATTTGACTCCCAACCCTTCTTTTGGCCATAACTTGTGTTTAAAATGTCCAAATGGGTGATGCGAACCCATTTTAGACATCTACTTTTCAATAGCTTTCCAATGGTATAAAGAACTCTTTGAGCCATTGGGTTTTGATTCTTGCAATTGCTCTCTGAACATTTAGGAGTCCAACGGGACTCCAACTCCCAAAGTGGAAGCTCCTTTAAGAGTGTGAGGGTTCATTCCCTCACACTTTCCTTCACTCCCGAGCTTCCCTTTTTGCCCGCAACCTTGCAAGCCCTTGCCTTGGTCGCAAGCCCAAGGTTAGGGTTGCGACACTTTGGAGTTAAACGTACTTATAGCCTTCTTGTTCCTCATTACCATTGGAAAGGTATGTATGTTCAAGTTTGAGACATCATTGCTATGTGTGAACAATGTGATAAAATGAGAACTTCCTTCTCCTCTCGACAACTCACATTTTCTCGACTCCCTATTTAGGGCATGTTCTATTGTTGGTCATGTGATTTAACTAGAGAGTTACCATAGACCTCTAAGGGTAATGTCTAAATCATGAATATGAATGAACATTTTTCAAAGTGGGTCAAGCTTGTTGCGCTACCAAACAAGTCATCACATAGCACCAACTAGGCTTTCTTACAACAAGTCCTAAGCAAGTTTGGGGCTTGTGCTGAGTGCATTACTGATCAAGGATCAGAATTCAGAGGAGAATTCCAAGACCTATTTGATCATGCTTTCATTGACCATTGTCGAACTTCAAGGGATCATCCCTAAGTTGATGGCGTTGAAAAAAGGATGGTTCGAACATGCAAGAAGGGATTTCGGAAGATTTACCTCACTAGGAACAAAAAGGATTGGGACCTGGGCCTACCTTACATCGCCATGGGTTACAGGATGTCCAAACACACCTCTTTGTTTCATTTTGCTCCTTACTTTCTACTTTTTGGGAAACATCCCATTCCACCCTCTTCCATTACTGCTCAAATGGACCAGGTTGTGGACTTGGACTCCCCAGCCATTTAGGCTAGGGTCATCGCAAAAAAGGCTTCTATATTCAGGAGGGTCATGCTCATGGCCATGGAGAACTTATCCATTGCATAGCATTGAGACACCTTACGGTATGCACACACACGAGGTGGCAATTACAAACCTAAAGTGAGACAATTTGATGTTGGTGATTTTATGTATCTCCAGCAATAACCTAATGATATTCTATACATTTCTTTCGATTGCATTATCTTGAAGATTAAGGTAATCAAGCCTTCAGGTGTGTTGGAGTTATAGAGAGCTAATGGACGCACTATTTGGGATCACTCCAAAAATTGTGCACCCTGCCACCTACTGAACTTGGATCCTACCATCATCACATTGACTTGGATTCCTCCACTTGACCATCCATGTCAGGTATGTTAAAAGACAGACAATGTTGATCAGATGTTGTTTTGCGATAATTGTAATGGTGGATACCATCTATTCTGCCTCAAGCCAGAACTCACTCAAGTTCTCGTCGACATTTGGTACTATTCATCATGTTGTCCTACAGCACCTTGATTTCTACTCAAACCATGCCACGCTTTTCCCAGCTCGAGTCTGGGGGGATACATGAGAATTTCATCTCAGCCTCCTCTTATGCATTGTATATATATGTGCGTGCATTTATTTTTGGTTGATTAATTTCTACCTTTGACTGGTTTTAGTTTTTTTTGTTCAATAGAGTTTATTATGGATTTACACCCTTATGACACTAAACGTCACAACACTACACGTCATGACAGTTATCATGCCCATATGCATGGCCTCATACATGACGGCCAATTATGGGCATGTCAATCATGCCTTTAAGGTTAATGTATGTTCTTAATGTTAATGTATGTTTTTAAATTACTATATGTTATTAGGTGTTTTAGGGTTATGGCTTGTTTAAGGTTTCAACTTTGTTGACAGTTGTATAAAAGGCCAAGCTCTTCCCTTCTCTTATTAGTTTTTCTAAAATTCCTTTGTAAGGGAGAGTTTCCTCCATAATTAGACTGGATTTTTAGATGTTCATGGTGGCTAGTACACGACCACCGTTTACATACATTGCATTTTCTTTCTTTCTTTTCGATTTAATTTAATATACATGAAATTTTTGTCTTGGCCTCCTCTTGTGCATTCTATATATATGTGCATGCATCTCTTTTTAGTTGATTAATTTTTACCTTTGATTGGTCTTAATCTATTTGTTTAGTAAAGTTTACTATGGATTCACACCCTTATGACACCAATCGTCACAACACTACACATCATGACAAAGCAACAAATTTTAGCTAAGGATCCAAAGAGGGAAGAATTGCCATATACACTTAAAATCAAAAGCAACATTACAAATTGTGTGATCAATATCTTCAACTAGCACAGTTGGTCGTTCATTTTGCTGTGCCATCAAAGCTAGCTAGAGTAAAACTTGATAATTTGAACACAACAAAACGAAATATATATATAAGAAAAAAACAATGAAAAGACTAAACTTACTTGGTCAAGCTTAATGAACACAAAACAAGTTAGTAAATGCAAAAATACATTTGAAACACTCAAAACAATGATGAAGAAGATGACAAATAATGAAAACTGAACTCAAAAACAAATCACCATAAAACAAAAAAACAAGGTAGAGAGACATGCATTTGATAGTGCATTTAATAATTTAAAAAGCACCGAAAATTCTTTGAGAGCCATCAATGTTGAAGGAACATTTTTTTGGCCTCTCCATCAAAAACATTGGTTGCAATCAACCCAAAACCTTAGTGTTGATGTAGCAACAAAAAAAACAAGTGGGTAAATCAACCGAAATTCGGTCATCACCTTTGCTATTAAGATTTTCAGTCGCAACTAGCCTCAAAACCTTAGTTGTAGCACAGTGACCAAGGAAAAAAGAAAAAAAAGGTGCAAAAATTGACCAAATTCCGATCCCCATTGGTCCAAAACCATGGTCACAATGTAGCAATCGAAAAAAAAAAAAAAAAGGTGGACAGCTTGACTGAATTTCAGTTGCCATTTGAGCAACCAAGACTTTCACTCACCACTAGTATAAAACCCTGGTCTCAATGCAACAACTAAAATAAAAACCAAACAAAAAAAGCGGGTGGGCACGTGGTTGAATTTGGGTCGCCATTGGTCAAAAACCATGGTCACATATATTTTCACTGCTCCTACATGTAAAGCTACTATAATTAATCTTGAACCTTGTGCATTGAATGCTGATTTTCAGCATTTCGTTCCTGGATTTAATAAAATTTTCTTACTTTATGGATACCACTGAAAGAAGGGTTTGGGGTGAAAGGAAGCCCAAAGACAGGCTGACTTTACAGATAATTTTAATATTTACACATACACATCTCAAAACATTTACACAGGGCCATGTAAGGGTATTTGACAAATATTGACACTGGCCTTGTGTAAATATAAAAATACATGTATATGCACTGTAACTGGATAAATGTTAAGTGTAAAAAGTTTGGATGTGTAAATGTATATAATTGCACATACATAGGATTTAGACGTTGTATATAGAGGCTATTGACACTTACATACACAACACTGGTTCAAACCCAGAGGTCTGCAAGTGAAACTCCTGCCAGCTCTCTGCCAATGAGCTTGTTGTCTTGGGGGGCTGCCAAAAGCGTGTCAGGTTGGGTCTATTGTTTGTGCTTCCAAAAAAAAAAAAAAAAAACTCTCAAAATCTCTCAACAAAAATGAAACTGAAAAAAAAAAATTCCACAAGCATGTTTTTTTGTGAATATACTTATGGAACATGCTTGTGCACCAACCAACCAACCAGAAAGCACAAGCTTGTAGCACAAATTTTCTCATTAAGAAAAGTGCGAACACAAGGAAGACAGGTAGGTAGGTAAGTGAAAGAGAAAGATGAGAAAGAGGTCTGAAGTCTAGAGCTGATTGGGGATGCTCCCGGGTGCTCTGGGGATGGTCCATGCTCGTGCACAGAAAAGCACAAGCTGGTATCACAAATTCTCCCAGAAAGAAAGAAAAGTCAAAAACAAGAGGAAGATAGGTAGGTAGGTAAGTAAGTGAAAGAAAAATATGACACGAGGTCTGAAGTCTAGAGCTGCTTGGGGGATGCTCTGGACATACCCCAGCAAGGCAGAAAAGAGGGAGAAGAAAGGGAGAAGCTGGAATGGGTGGTACAATGCACAGTACGTGGAAGCACACAGATTGCAGCAAGAATAGCTAGCTAGCTGTGTTGCTTTTTTTTCTCTCTTTCTGTGCATCCATTTCTTAGTGGCTCACAAGTCTCCACTTCGCCTCGTATCTTCTGATCATGCTACTGCATACTGGTCCCCACCAGTTTTTTCATATTTGTGATGTAGCTGATCATCCATAATCCAGTTTAGCCAAATCTGGCAGTTTAAAAAAGTTTTTCCTTTTTCATTTTTTGGCTACATGCTTGGAACCCAAATAGAGAAAATCTGACAATACTTCCAAAATAAAGAAACTATAGAATATAGTGGCAACTAGAAAACCCAAAAAAAACACACTTTGTTTTAGCCATTTTGAGATTTCTTTTAACCAGGAAAAAAAAGAGGCTGGTGGACCTGACCTCCCTGTTGTTGTTGTGTTGCAGCAGCTGAAGCAGCAGAAAAAGAAGCAGAAAAAGAAGAAGAAGAAGAAGAGGCACAAGAAGAGGAAGTTCAAGCAATTGGGTTGCTGCTGCTTGCGTCATTGCAGCCGAAGAAGAAGAATTTGGAGCATTGGTTTGCTGATTGTGTTGCAGCTGAAGAACAAGAACAAGAACAAGAAAAAGTTGGAGCAGTTGGGTTGCTGGTTGTGTTGCCGCTGAGGAAGAAGAAGAAGATCAGACACAAGAAGCAGAAGTTGGAGCAGTTGGGTTGCTAGTTGTGGGTGTTGGTTGTTTGTGTCCTGCAACCAAGAGTGTGTCCTTTTGTTGTTGTTGTTGGTGGTGGTGGTGGGTTTAGAATCTATCATAGCACAGCAGTCCACATTCAAGCAAGCTTTTGAGTAGAAGAAACAAATTCTTGAGGAAGGGGGGCGGGGGGGGGGAGAGGGGGACTAATCGATTGCAGCAAATGTGATTGAGGGGTGTTCTTCTAGAGGCAGGTTTTTGGCAATTCTGTGAATAAACTTAGAGTTATCACTAAAGAGTTCACAAAGAAGTGAGCCACTGGGGAGTGAAAGAATTGGAAGCTTTGGAGAAGCTTTGTGGGTGGAGAGGTTGCAACATGGCGAAGCTTGCAGCTATGATGGGTGAAGGTTTGAAGCCATCATCAACAAAATGGCAGCGTGAAATTGCATTCCTCCCTTCTTTAGCAAACTCCAGAAATGACATCTCCATTCTCTCCAGATTCAAGATAAACACATCCAGGGATCATGCGAGAAAATACCACAAGAAGGCGGTTCTCATCTCTGCAGTCTTCTTGCAAGAAGATTATCACAGGACAACTCAGCTCAACAGCAGCTCCAGGATTGTTGTCCCACGGGAAACCCTTTTGGAATTTGTTTCTGAAACAAATTCTTGTCAAGAAGAAGAAGAAGACTCAGCTGCTGCTTCCTCCTTTACTGATGAAAACAACAGCAGCAGCAGCAACAACAACAGCAACAAAAGGGAAGAGATGATGATCAGAAGAAGCTCTGGATGTTTGGAGATGGGGATTTCAGATACAGCTCTGGAATCAACATGGGTGCACAGGTTTTGGGTGTTTTCTGGATCGCTTGCAGTGACAGGAATGGTGATGAAAGCTTGTTTGGCTTGCTCATCATCATCATCATCAACAGAAGATTTCCTGCAAGTCATCACTGGAGCTTTTGCAGCCTACGTTCTTGCGGACCTTGCAACTGGATTCTATCACTGGGGAATTGACAACTATGGAGGAGCTTCAACCCCGGTTTTTGGAGCTCAAATTGATGCATTCCAAGGACATCATCAAAGGCCATGGACAATCACCAAACGAGAATTCTGCAACAACATCCATGCTATTGCTCGACCCACCGCCATTTTCTTAGCTCCATTTCTTGTGCTCCCGAGTCATCCATTTGCTGATTCTTTCCTTGGCATCTTCTTGGGTTTTATTGTGATGAGCCAACAGGTTCATTCTTGGGCTCACATGAAGAAATCCCAGTTACCAAAGCTAGTCCTGGAGCTCCAAGAAAGGGGGTTTTTGGTCTCAAGGAAAATGCATGGAGCTCATCACAAACCTCCTTATGATGTGAATTATTGCATTCTTAGTGGCGCTTGGAATCCTCTTCTTGCAAACTATGATGTCTTCAAAGCTCTAGAGAGATTCATTTACTCTACATGGCATATTGCTCCTCGAGCATGGAGCGAAACCTCTCAAGAATGGCTACAAACAGGCACATACTTTGAAGACGGTTCTGAGCTTGATTCATCACAATCTTCATAGAAAACAATTCAATTCAATTCAATGATGACTCATTGATTCATTGATTCATTCTCAAGACTATGTTCTAGTCCTTCATTTGCTACTTCATCTTCTCAATTGTTTTGTAGCCACAAATTATGGCAAAGATCATTTGAAAAAAGACCATGTTTCCACCTCTCCCTCTCTCACCACCTTGCCTATGACCCATGACCATCAAGATGAGATGTGCTATTGTTCTCCGCCTTGCCAATGACCCATGATCATCAAGATGTGCTATTGTTCTCCACCTTGCCAATGACACATGATCATCAAGATGAGACGTGCAATTGTTCTCTGCATTGCCAGTGACCCATGATTATGAAGAAGAGAAGTGCGATTGTTCTTTAGTCCTACATTTTTTAGGTTGGTCTCAGATCTTTCTTGAAGAAGTTTCATTCACTTAGTATTATTTGCACAGGTACAAACTTGTTGCAAAGATTGCATGTACATTTTATGGAGGAAAAAATTGATATTTTGGGCAGCTTTCTTTTCACATTCATGAAAGACTGTGTTTGATTTTCTTTATCAAAGCTCTTAAAAAATATTCATGGATTTAAACTTCATTTGCACCACATTTCCATTCTTGGATCCCAGGTTCCTGACCTTACAACATCTTTTATCTCTCACAGATCCAAGGAGACAGGTTCATGGCTAAATTGTCGACCAAAATTACATGAGGGATTCTTGCAACAGTGGAGTTTTCTCTGCAATCTCAGGGGGATGGATTTTTTAGAGGTAGAAGTATTTGCAATGTGAATTGCATCAAGCTTTTGGATGCAAATTTGCAGATATGAAAACCTGAATATATATAAAAATGCTAAAGCAGTACAAAAATTACACTAATAAACTTTCTTCTCTTTTCTTTTTTAGAAGAAAACAGAACTGGTAGATAAAATGGAATCCCATACATTCTTCAGCCTCTCCTATATCTACACAATTTCTGTGAAGGAGTGCAAGAAGCGGCTCTCTCCAAGCAGCAATGTGAATCACGTAATAGAGATGTGTGCATCTGTCTGTCTATATGTGCCATCCTCCTACACTTCTGCAGAAAAGTGACAGCCCAACCTGAAAGAAAAGGACCCCAAACCCTAAACTTCCCATTCCAGATAGGCATGTAAACAGCTGAATTACAAAAGGAGAGTTACAGCCCAGCCAACACTTACCATGCTTTCTTCTGAGCTCTTCTTCTTCACAAAGTCCCCAGTAAGAACCCTGCAACCCATATAAAGCCCAATAGTCTGCGGGAGTTACAGAAAAACCACTGTTTCTTTGGTAAACTAGAAAAGACCCTACCCATCTGCTGCTGTTGTTTCCATCACAAAACAGAAGGTGCATAGATGGCAAGGCATTGCAAAGCAGCACATATGCATATCAATTGAATGAGTGTCACTTTACAGAGCCCTGTTTACATATAATCTTTTACAAACACAAGAGGTTCTCAAAGGTGTTTAGTCCACCTTTTTTCTTCCTTATGATCGCAGAAGTGGGTTCTGTTCAGGCCTTGAAACACTGCATCAGTGAAAGAAAGATATGAAATTTACCCTCAGATCCCAAGCCCTCTTCTACAAAGAAAAAGAGATGCAATTCTGCAGATAACCACATCAATCCATTGACTACTCCAAGGTGCATTTTATGATAATTTCAACTCATAATCTGTTCCATAGACCTATGTTCTTTTTGTATTTTGTACAAGAGAAAGTGACCCACAAAGCCCTTCTACCCTACTTACAGCACACTGTCCACTCTCACAATCCTTCAATGTCATGCCTCTCCTGTCATTCCAGTGCATCAATTATATTAGTCGGGGTGCACTTGCAAACAGGGGAGCAAGCTAATCCAGATTGTTCACTGCCGTGGCCTTGAATTCACACTCTTTTTTTTAATCAAGGAAAATGTTTGTCATGATCCAGGCCACAATTCCTGTTCCTCTTTTTCTAGTCTCGTGGTCGTGCAGACCACAGGGAGCTGAGTGCTCGTAAACGGGCAAAGTAGTCGCCCATTGCAAGAAGGCCTCGTGCTGCTTGACGGGTTGTCAAGATGCGATGCATTTGCTGCAATGTCCCTTGTCGCAAATTATCCGCCTGCCATGCCACCAGGATTAGAAATAAGGAACCAGCCTGCATTCTCAGTCTCCAAACCACATTGCTAATTCGTGAAGCTGCTGCACCTCTCTAGTAAAATGCATAACTGCTTCTTGGAAAGCAACTATGGAGCCTAGCTAGCTGCAGGGGGTTATGCTATGGTTTATGGACCTCTGGTGGGGAAAAGCAGAAAGAGGGATCCCCATATGTACTAGTCAAGTAGCATACTAGGAGAACCAGTGAGAAGTGTGTACCTGTCGCACAAAAGTCTCGAGTGTGCCTAATTTACCCATGGCCATAGCCATCTGACCCATGTAATTAGCGACATTGGGTGATGAGCCCAACAAGCCACCAGCAACTGTATCTGCAAGAGATTGCTGTAAAGCTTCCATTCCTTGTGAAAGTGCATCCTCAGCCTGCTGTGATGATTGCTGCAAATTACAGATTCCCAGTAGCTGTTGCTCTGTCAATGGCTCAATTTGTGGTATCAGAATCTGCACCCATTCATCCAACAAACCAATATCCCCCCACATCTGAAAATTTGTTCCTCCACTTACGGTTAACCCACAAGCTTGACTCCCACCAGTGGTGGGCTACAGGTAAACATGACAAGTCTGGAACTCAAAATTACTACTAAAAATTGATCTTTTACCAGCATTTGACACCATTATTTTTATGCACCTTGAGGAGTTCGGACGGTCGAAAGCCACCCATCCACATGAAGCAGCGCTCAGCTGGTGTTTTCCACATTCCTGACACAAGGTGGAAGACATCTGCTTTAGCAGCTACAGCCTTCAGACGGAAAATATCATCATAGTGTGCCATTCCCCCATCGACAAGCAAGCGGAGCTCATTGTCAGCCACATGGGCTTGTAATGCTGCCCGAAGCTCACACATCTGCCGCTGTTGCTCTTCCACCCACCTAGCATATTCCATGTCAAAAGCTGTTGCCCCTGCTCACATAACTCATCACCCAAAAAAAAATGTGAGGTTCTGTGTGCCCCTTGGCCATTCAGCAACACATCATAGAGATGACCCTAACCAAAGAAACAAACCGGCATATCTTTGGAAACCATGTGCCATGTAACATGAAGTCTTTTGGAATGATACAATTCATAGCAGCAGTTATCCATAACAGGGTCCTCAGAGCAATGTATAACTGCCCATCCAACAATCTCATGAAAAGAAATAGAGCAAGCTGAGTACCTGGATTTACGGCAACGTTCACACCATTGGCACTGGCGGAATGAGGATTCTGGTCATTACCACACCCACCACTACCCATGTAAAGAAACACCCTGAACCTACAAAGGTCTCCACCTTTCTCAGGTATATAGTGCCAAAAGGACTTGTGGAACCAGTCCAGAATTGCTAGACAGATGTGTGAACAAGTAATCATGAGGAAAAGAAGAACCCACTCACTTGTTGCCGAGCTCTTTGAAGCTCCTGCTCAAGTTGATTCAGCTTGATTCGGCTCGATTCAAGTTGTTGTACATATGCCTAAGTCATCCATCATCAACAGCAATGTTGTAATTTCCCCAGAAGCTCATCCATGAAACAATCATAAACTCAAAATAGGTATGTTGTCAGTAAGTCCAACAACAAAGGAGAAAATTTTCTTCTGGACACAGAAATCAAAGTACCTTCTTTCGGAGCCTGCTCTTACGTGCAGCCTCACGGTTTTGAGCAAGCCGCCTGAGAGCCTGCAAAGAGCAGCAACATACAGACAACCAGCCAACTACCTTACTTCAAAAATTCACTGAAACCTTCCCAACTGCAGCCTGATATATTACAGGCAGACAGCAAATTTCAAGGGCTTCCCTGAATGTACAGAAGAACACTTGGTCACACAAAGAGGGACAGAAAAACTTTCAAGGCCAACCTTGGAGTCCCCATTTTTTGTTGTCTCATGGTCAGACGCAGTTGAAACTCCAGTTGTGCCATGATGCCCATCATCCAGCTGCACACCAGACAACCACAAACCAGTGCGACTGAAATGAGGAAGACTGTGCACAACAACAGAACCATTAGGGGTAGTAGTGATTGCACAACAATCCCACTCATTGTCATTCACACAAGAAAAGAAAAAAGGATAGAGAAATTTTATTACCCAGTTGTCTACCTTCGCATCAGCCTCCAAGTCAGTAGAAGTATCTGTCCTAGGACTGTTGTCCGCCATCCAAGAATCTGCCTGGTGTTCAAACAGTTTTTGAGTTGAGATTGCGGTGAACCCAATTGGTTCAATGCTGTAAAAGCAATGGAGAAAGTGTGCTTGCACTCCTAACTGTGTTGTCACTTGCTTTGGAATGTTATATTGCTGTTGTTGCTGCTGTCACACATACAAGGAAAAAAAAACCCCAGTTGGGTTGAGTTACCACCATTGGGGAGAAGGGGGGATTGTCTGGGTCACACTCCAGCTGCTTACCAGCAGTTGTAAAAAAACACTGAGGCAACAATGTATGTTGTTGCCTCATCTTGCTGTGAAAACAAAACCTATAGTGAACATAGACATGGGGAGATTGTTGAGACTGGAACACAGAATCCACAGAAGAGGAGAATCAAGTGGCCCCAATCAGCTGCAAGGATTGGAGAGGAGGGGAATAAAGAGTAGCTTAGAATGTGTTGAAGACTCCCACAAAACAGCTGCACAGTCGCAGACTGCACCTGTAAGAGTAACCAGAGTCACCAATTGGACTCACCCAAAGACCAGAAAGAGCTGGCAGTAGTGCAAAGAGTAACTAACCTACAAAGGGACTTAAGACCAAAAGCAAATTCTATGGACTGAGAAAACCCGAGGCAGGATCTGCTGGTGATAGCCACTGGTGCACATAGGAATCTTACTACTATGGGGATGCAAATCTACCATGCCCGTGGCACAGCCCTAGCAGCAGACTTTGGCTGTCTAGCAAGCCTCAAAATGCTTGACCCATCTCAGACGAAACACAGAAGATGGGGTTGGTGGTGGTGGTGGTGGTTTCAGCAGCAGCAGCCAGAGCCATTGTTAGTGTGCTGTATCATCCACCCTCCATAGCAAGGCATCATCATAAGATGGAAGGGACATATGTATGCAATGTTCTATACCATATTACCTTGGCAGCTTCAACAGACTCCTTACTGAAATTGTTTTTAACAGAAATCATACTCCACCCTCCATAACAAGGCATCATCCCGAGATGGATGGGACATATGTACACAATGCTGTATACCATAGTACCTTGGCAGCTTCAACAGACTCCTTACTGAAATTGCTTTTGACAGAAGTCATACTCCACCCTCCACAGCAAGGCATCGTCTCAAGATGGAAGGGACATGTGTATGCAATGTTGTATACCATAGTACCTTGGCAGCTTCAACAGAAATCATACTTTGAAGAAGGAAGGCTTGGGGTGTAGGGGGGAGGGGAGGAGAGCAAGGGAGCTGGAAACTATTGGGTACTCGGCTGCACAGAAGGAAGAGACAAAAAATGAAGAGGGGGGAAGAAGAGAAGAGAACGAATCTCAAAGTAGAAAGCAGGATGAAGATGCTCCATTTACCTTGGGGATTTGCTGCTGCTGGCAATACTCTGCACCGCTTCTTGCAGTTGTTTTGCTCAAATTTGGAACACTGGTTTGGTAGATGATCATCAAGCTCTCTACTTGTTCCCATGACAACCAGAAGGAGAATAAGATGAAGAAGAAGAAGAAGACACCACAAAGCCCGCCCACTGATTCTACAGTTGATCTGGGAAGCTCAAACTCGTGTGATGATTGATTGAATCATCATCATCATCTCCCTTGAGCAGCCACCACCAGAAGGATGTCTCCTGCTGCAGCAACCTCTCTCTCTCTCTCTCTCTCTCTCTCTCTCTCTCTCTCTCTCTCTCTCTCTAAAATCTCCTGAATTCTTCTCTACCCAAAAACCACACACACCCAAAACCACAACCCCAACATCCAACACAATCCCAACCACCACCACCACCACCAACAACAACAACAACAACAACAAAAACAAAAACTACTTTTACTACTACTGCTACTACTACTACCACCACCCAACCCAAAAGAAAATGCAGAAACAGGTGACAAGCAGTAACCTACTTGCACCAAAATCCAACAACAACAACAACAACAACAGAAGAAAAAGTTGAGAGATGGGTAGTGAAGTAGAAGAAGAAACAAACCTCAACAACAACAAACAACAACAGAAAGGGGAAGGACACATCAACACAAACAGTGAAGAAGTGTGTGCCCTAATGCATCATCTTAGTACCTACATACATTACATTACATTTTTCATTAATAGATAAAGTAGTCATTTGTTATGGGAATTTGGGAATAGGAAAAAAAACTAATAACAAAATGGGTAAGTAATGTTATTACTAAAAACTGTTGATGGGGCTCATTTTTTTTTGTTTTGTGTATGAATGTTGTTAGTCCATTTTTGTGTATGAATTTCTCCTCCATTGTCACCACCATCACCACTTCAACAACAACCCAAACAAAAAAAACAACCCCCCATTACAACAGCAACAAAAATTGATTTGTGGATTTGGTTTGTTTGTTGTTTTTTTGATGTTTTCTTTTTTGTTTTTTTTTTTTGTTTTGTTTTGTTTTTCTTTGTGTGGTGGAAATAGGGAGTCAACGGGCAGGCAAAGGGGTGAAGATGATGATGACAAAGAAGAAAAAAGATGAAAGGAAAGATTAATTAATTAATTAATTAAAATAAACTAAAACTGAAATTAAAATAGAATTACAAAATCTATTTTCCAAAGTGATATTTTGTTGACCCCAAAAACTTGTGGAAAGTAAATAATAAATTTTAATGCATTTTTGTGTATTTTTGTAATTGGGGATGGATGGGTCTTTTGTGGTTAGCTTTGCTATACATCCATAGTTCATGCCCCACCAAAAATGGCAAAAGAGCACAGGTAGGCAAAAACATTCTTGCAACCAATGAAGTGAGTTAGCATGCACCAAAGGTGTCCAGATTTTTATTTTTATTTTTTTTGGAGGGGGGGATGGAATGGGAGCATGAGGTTGTTAGATTTTTTTTTGTTGTTCCTGTTGTGTTCCCATCAAGTTCCCAATGAGTTCCCCAATAGGTTCCTCAAGATTCTATTGTGTTCTTCAACATGTTCCCAATAGCTTTGTCACATTATCCCATATCTTTGCCCTAAGCTTTACTTTTGTAACCTATATAAGCAAGCCAAAAGGAGGAGATTACAACAACATGTGTATTATTTTTCAGCCTATCCAAAGCTTGATCCAAAGCAAAAATGCCCATCACAAAAATAAACAAAAATGAAAAATTTGGAGGTCCTCACAACTAATTAATCTATTGCAAAACCTTTTTGCAAACCCTAAACAAGACCAATGAGGTAAAATGTAGTGTATATTTATGACATGTGATGTGTTCTAACAATTGAGTTTATGAATTTTGATGCTTGACCTGGAGTGCCACATCCCTAGTTAACCACACCCCACCTTCAACTCAACTGGTTAACCTAGCACCCCTAGCACAACTTAACTCCCACACACCCACCTCCCCCCCCAACCATTTTTCCACTTGGTCCCCTATTCCCAAATCTTCCATGTAAAACCCCCTCTCCTCCTCCTCCTCCTCCTCCTCCTCCAGGAATCTCACACCTTTCATGATCTCCACATCCCTTGGCCAAGGAAATATCCATCTCCCAAGTAAGCATGCAAAAATAGGTCAAAAAAGTATCCCTCGACATTACAATCTTTTACTTTTGATAGAAATGTAAGAAAATAAAGTAAAAACTTCTTCAAGTATAATTGTGAAAATTATCTGCACTTCGTTAAGTTTATAGTAAGTTGCATATCAAGTTTTTAAAAATTAATGTAAAAAAATATGTAATAAATCAATTTTAAGTTAGCAAGATGGAATGTGTTAAAATTTATTCATAATTTAAAGATTCGGCAAGATATGGTCTTCAATATGCAAAAAATTTTAATAATTAATACATTTTAATGTATCATCAACTTGAAGTTACCAAAAATCTAATTGAAATTCTCTTTTTGTTTACTTAAAACCAATTTAAAACACTTATTTGCTTACATACATTTTCAAATACATATTTAAATTCATATTTGAAACATAAAACATAATATTATTATACTTAAAAAAAACATCATCATCATATTGATCATTCAACCAAAAAAATTCCAATTTTTTAAATATTAAAATTTATTTTATGGTTACATGCACTCAAAAATAAATAAAGATCTCAATTTGACTTATTTTAGAATGTTTTCATGCCCTTCCAATTTAAATTGTCTTTAGTGGTGCAACATGTTGCCTTTAAAAAATGGCTAAACTCCCCAAGACATACGTCCATTCCCTAAGGCTTGTTTATTGTTTATTCCTTGGGGTTGTCTAATTATCAAGTTTTATACCTACCTTGTGGATATCAATAAAGATTTTTATTTTTTTTACAAAGAAGGATATGTATTCCCAAAAAAATTCAATTGACTACAATAACCAATTACACATTTATTTTCTTTAAATTCCTTTGCCGATTATGTATATGCCGATTTTCAATTTTTAAAACATGACGAATATGCATAAAAAATATGCATATCAAATTTCCAAGTCTATTGCTTAATAAAAAACTTACAACAATAACCTAATTTTCTAGAACAAAAGCAACATGAACAAATTCAAACAAAATCAAAATAATGTTTGAGGGAATCAAATCCCAATTCTAAATCATTTTTGCCTAATTATAACACAAGCTCCTTACCCCACTCACACCCCACACAAAACACAAAGTTAAACTAGCCGCATAAAATTAATCACCATCAATCTCCAATTTTTCAAAAAAGTTATGTTCTTCAATTAAATTATTGTTCTTTTCTACCAAAAACTCTTTTGCTTTCAAATATTGTTTGAAGTCTGAATTTGGCTTGAAATTGGCGCACACAGGTCATCAGGCCAATTTTTCACCACAATAATAATCTAGTCCATGTTCTCCACTTGCAAGCGACAACACCTAAAGTTGTCAACAGCCCAACAAGATTGGAAACCTATTTAGTTTCTATATGTGAACCTAGGATTCCAAGAATTTGTTTTGTAAAGAAACCCATATTCGCAAATTGGCCCTCATACATCGGCCACCAAGCTAATGGATTTGCACATGTAGATGAGGAAATAAAAAGCCTCTTGAACAACAAGGATAATTCTCCAATGACTAATGTTCAAAAAGATTCCTCAATTGAAGCCCCCACACCAAACATGTTTCCTTCAAATTCTAGTCCTGCAACATCAATTGTTACAATAGCAAATGTACTAATAGCAGGGTTTAGCCGATCAAAACATACCATTAGAAAAGGAACAACCACCTAAACATCATATTCATATGCCAATCAAATTACATTCTCACATCCCACCAAGTTTTCCACTATGTTTTAAGCCTTGAAGCATGGATCCAACATGACAGCCATCATGTTGTGAACTTGCCCCACATCAAAGGACCTCAAAAACTCCAAAAAAGGTTCGATTATATTTATCACCTCCAGCCACATATTCTTGTGCAGAAAAAGGATGTCTACGTTAAACAGGTCAAAGATTTTAAATCCAATAGAAAGCTCCAACAACCTAATTTCCATTTCCATAATAAAGGTAATGATTATTATCAAGGCATCTGATAACAACCAGTGGCCCCTACTTCAATTCATCACACAAATTATTATTAAAGTGATTGCTTCAATAATAGCCCACACTTGGGCTTTAGGTATTCTTTGCTATAGGGTAATAGACTTCTACCTTCCATAACAAATAATTGTGGCATTCTTAAACTCAAAGGTTTCCTCAAACATGATGACCTTCTTGGCAAATCTAGTTTTCATAAAGGTCTTTAATTTTTTATGTCACATTCCACTTTCAGAACAAGCCCGCTCCCATTTTTGTTTTCCTTTCTCGGACTTTTTGGTGCATGTAATGGTTTTTTATAAACCACTCTGAACTTCTTTCACATTGACATTTTTTAGTCCAACAAAAAAAAATTCATCATTTTTTGCATACCGACAAGCCTTGGACATCACATGACCAAAGCATGTGCCTTCATAAACCCTAAAAATCTTTAAAGGCTCATAATCAATGATGGAATGCATAACTCTGCTACCATAGTAAAAAGATTCATGCCTTCATCTTTTATGAATGCAATTACCCAACACAATAGACCAAATCTATTCAATAAAACTTGGAGTTATACAACCATGGACTGTCCAATTGTCTCATTCACCTCAAACAACCCCACAACAACATGCATGGGCACCTAGGTGTCATTCAGGAAATTGATAACTAGAACAAAAGTATCCACACCACCACAAGACATCCATAAATCAAAATCACTGCAACAAAATCCACTGACAAACCATCATTAACAACAAAAAATCCTTAACATAATATATAAATAAGCAATTATGAGGTCTTCAAGCCACAGCTTGTGCTTCTACAGCAACAAATTGTGAAACATTAACATATGACATGTTCGGAGCTTGCACATGCACACTCTCAACATTTGGTATAGATGAAGATGGCATATGAATAGGAATAAATGACATATGAGCAAAGGAAGTTGATGGAGTATCTTCATCACTCCACCCACACTCTCAACATAATAATTTTCCTCCTCTTCAACCATTGCAACCTAAACACAAAAACACAAACAATGCACTAACTAAAACAAGAACAATGCCTTAAACCTAAAGACAAAAAAATGGAAATGAAGCTGAAAGCTTACATTTATTAGTAGTTACATTGCTATAGAAGATCTTTGAACAACAAAACATGTCAATGTAGAAAGTGTCAAACACCTAGTAAACACCAAGCAACCAACGACACTAAATAATCAACAAACATTAAGCAACAAAAGAAATTAATGACCAAAACACATATGAACATGTCTACAATTCATCGACAGTTATTGAACAATGGTAAAAATTTTTAAAAAAAGTTTGCTAATATGCTACAATTGATGAAAAGGTTTGCAAAAACATGATTTTTTTTTCTATTAATTTTATTTGATCAAATTTGAAAAAATGTATAACTTGGCCTAAAAAGTCTAAGAAGGGTAGACAAGAATGGAACAAGACATGTTTAAGTTCAAACATTTGCTTAAGAAAATTGAATATTCTAGTTTAAACAGGTGGATTTTTAATATTTTACAAATTAATTTTTTTCTTTTATTTCTTATATAATTGTGTTAATTAGTGATAGTAACATTTGTAATATAAGGTTTTTTTTTTCGTTTTTTAGTTATTCAATTTATGTTATTTCAATATAAATTAACATTGCATGTGTAATTCTTGTTGTAGATTTGTTAATAAAATCATTATGTTCCAAAAGGCTTTGTAATTCAAGGATGTTATTATCCTTTATCACAACAAGAAAAATATTATTAAAATCAATGACAAGGTGCCATTTCTTCTTATTCAACACATTTTTCAAATAATTGTAAAGTCAATTTCTTCTATTGTGAGTGCTTGTGTTTTGAACCAATTTAATAGCCATTGGTTATTGTTGATGTGTTCTAACTTGCCATTACCATGTGTTTGAAATGTAGGGAAAAAATTACAAACCCACCTACCTAAGTTAATTTGATTGATGATGATTATGGGATTGCTTTTGAATTATCTATGTTTATTACCAATATCAAGAAGGAAGTTTTTGGTATTTTGGAATGTTTCTTTTTTTTTCAAATTACAGAGAAAGAACATTTCACAACATGTTATGTTTGATGCTAGACCATAGATTAAAAAACCTTTGTTTAATTTTATTTTTTGTTGGCCATGAGAAAAATGTGAGCATTGTTGAAGAATATGATAAGCAATCATTATATCCTATGCTTTTGAAATGTTATCATTGTTTACATCCAATTGTAGAATCTAAAGTCGGATGTGTAGATCAAACGACAAATGTAGATTTCAATTTGGATATTTTTGAACAAACTCCCAACACAAATGAGCCAACGAAAGAACTTGTCACTAAATGTTTTTTTATTTTTAGACATTATTAAATAGATCCCAAGGAAATCAAGTGTCCTTTTCAATGGTGGGGAAAACATAAAGCCATGCTTCCTATTGTTTTTTTTTTGGTTCACTAAGTCCTAAGGATTGTAGGACCATAAATTAAAATTAAAAGGATTTTTTCTTTAACATACTTACAAACCTAAGGAGATGTCATTTGTAATTAAACAATTTAAAGAGATTTATTTTTGTGAGAAAAAAATAGCCAAATGATCCTAAAATTGATTGTAAACCATATTCCAATTTGGTGGAAATGATTGGAAAAAAATAGAATTTAAGGAAAGTTTTAAAAAGTTTGAAGGTTTTTTTTAACGATATGAACTTATGGACATATAAAATGTAGGATGAAAAATTTACATATTTTTTCAAATTTTTTACCATTTTGTAATTTAAAAATTAAAAAAAATAAAATCAATGTTTGAAATAATAGAATTTTGGATAACCATTATGTGAGAATCGCCTTTGAAACCGATTGGTATGAACTAGTTGAAAACCAACAATTTGAAACTCGGGTGAAATTATTTTTTGCAATTTTTTGAAATCCTCCTTGAATTTGTTGAAAACATTTATAAAAAAATAATTGGGGTGTGTTTCATAAAATCTTCTAAAACCTAGACCCGACAATTCTTGGAAAAAATAAATAACCACCAAACACTGGTAAGTTTATCTCAGGTCATTCAAAACATTTCAAAATAATAATTGTTTTACCATGCCAATATATCATTGTGCATTTCAACCAAAAAACAAGAGGGTGGAAAATTTAGTTGTTGACCTATTGTGGCTTAGTGGAATGTGTGGGAGGTTAGGCCATAGGAAAGTGAAATGAATGCACAATGACTTTGTCAAGACAAAATGTCAATGCAATTTCAAAGTTGGGAAAAATTATGTTGGACCTAACTTTACATTATTCCATTATTATTGTATGGAATGCGTGGAGAATTAGGAAGTTCCTTGTCATGGGCAATGCAATGTGATGTGCAAAGGTACATGCTTGTAATATGCATTATGTTTGGGCTAAAACCATCAAAGATTGGATCATGGACAATGTTAAGTTTGGTTTATTTGTTCAAATCATGACAAAACGTGAATAACATTGTTTTGAACATGATCCCAATGAAGGATCATGGACACATAGTCATTTTGTACTCCCCCATGAGATTTGCAATGCATGGACATGTATTCTAGTTTGGAGTACAAATACCATCAAGACATCGTGCTACTACATATGGATGTAAAGACATCTTTCAATGTACCTTGGAATCATCAAGCTCATTTTAGTATCTTCCATTGCCAAAACCACTTATTCAGGGAGTTGGGCATTTATAGCTTCAACCATATAACTTTTAGCTTTTTGCTTGACCAACATCTTTTTCTTTTAGAAGCTATAATTCATGTCAACAATAGCACCACCTTTCTTTTTAAGTTGTAGTTGGAAGTGCTTTGCAACCTTTTGCCACTTCAAACATATGTGTGTCTTTTGCCATTTGAGCAATTTATTGATCAACATGTGGTTCAAATTCAAGATTATAGTTCATAACTTTTGCACAATAACACATTTTTCAACATGCTATTTATTATTAAATATCCTTCATCATGTTCACCATTCCCCATCAAGGTAAATATTAAGGTTGTCTTATTTTTACTTTTTTTTTTAAGGGCTAATGGGGTAGGGTTTTTGTAAGATTTTTTTTCCTTATACGACACAAGTTATTTCTAGCATATATTAAATTCCTTGAAACATGATCATTATCAATTTCTCTATCAAAATAATACCCTTGATAACCAATTATCTTAGTTTTTTTAGATGATATTCATATTTTATGGATAAGGGTCAATTTTTAAATACTCACCTTGAGAACCACTTAGTAATTTACTCAAATACATTTTAACATCTAGGTAGGTATAGACAACAACAAAAATTAAGTGTAGTTAGTAATTTTTTGGGTCAAGTCTTTTAATGAAAGATGCTGCATTTGTGATGCAAAAATAACTCTTCAAAAATTTCTTAGAACTTAAAAAATATCTAAAACATACCCACCATCAAAATACTTGTCTTCTTACATTGAATTAATTGCAAGAAAGATGGTGTTAGTGTTTAGATTTTAAAAAACTATTGACACTATCATTGTCAAATGGACTTAATATATTCTAAAGTTAAATTTCAAATTCAAGAATAAATGGAACAAAAAGTTGCGAAGTGCAACAAAATGGTTTAGGGTTTAAAATTTGAGAACCTATCAAGATGAAATCTCATAGATGCATCAAGGTAGATTATTAGATTTTGATGAAAAACATACCCTATCAATAAGGGCCATGTCAGTTCTCTAGATGATATGGATTAGGTAGGTAGGTTCTGTAACCTAAACCAACATCCAACACCATCCACTGGATGCCCCTTTATAACTCAATTGTGGATGAATCTCAACTGAGTTAATGTCTAGTTTCACCTTGGTAACCCACTATTCTATAAAAAGTAGGTCCTACATCATGTAGGTAGATAGGTAGAAAAGTAGGTAACTATTAGGTCAGTAGATGGTTCATACACAGGTAAGGGCTATTTTTAATACCTACCTACTAACAACCCACTAGTGCACCATCCACTGGATGGCTGATATGACTCGATTGTGGATGAACCTCAACTGAGTTTAATAGATAGATGGTTTCACCTTGGTAACCCATTTTGTAAGAAATAGGTCCTATTTGTAAGTAGATGAATGGAAAATTAGGTTTTAACTACTAGGTAAATAGATGGTTTATAGTTTATACATAGGTAAAGGATGCTTTTACTACCTATTGAACAAGTGATTCGTTAGTAGGTAGGTAGTAAAAGAAAAAAAAAAAAAAACTGAACTAACCATCATGGTTAGCTAATAGGGAGCTGAAACCCAATAGAAAATTGTTTCCTGATCACTTACCATCCATCCATCCTTCATGATAAGTGCACTGGTGGGTGCTAGCTCACTCTGGCCAAAAGATGAACATGAATTTTGTTCATCCCTTCGGTTTTGTCCCTTAATCTCTTCCTTAATTAGGGTTTCATCCCTTGGTGTCTTTCCCTATAAGGGTTTTGTCCCTTCGTAGCTTCCCTAATTAGTGTTTCGTCCCTTCGTCTCTTTTCCTATAAGGGCTTTGTCTCTAACTATTTTCCCCAATTAGGGTTTCGTCCCTTCGTCTCTTTCCTTATAAAGGCTTTGTTCCTTGGTATTTTCCCCAATTAGGGTTTCGTCCCTTCGTCTCTTTCCTTATAAAGGCTTTGTTCCTTGGTATTTTCCCCAATTAGGGTTTCATCGCTTCATCTCTTTCCCTATAATGGCTTTGTCCCTAAGTCTCTTCCCCAATTAGGGTTTCGTCCCTTTTGTCTCTTTCCCTATAAGGGCTTTATCCCTTCGTGTCTTCCCCAATTAGGGTTTTGTGTTTCGTCCCTTCGTCTCTTCCCCTTTAGGGTTTCGTCCCTTCGTGGATCTTCTTTCCCAATTAGGGTTTCGTCAGTAGTGCAAAATCTTCGCGTCTCGGCTTCCCGGTCACCATCTCACGCACTCCCATGCACTTTCGTCGAAGCCCCAAATTGGTTCTGTCGGACTCCTCCAATTTCTTCTTTCGCGTTTGTGTGTGCGAGTTTTTATTGTGTGTTCCTTTGTCCCTTTCTAATTTCTGGACCGTATTTGCAGTGTGGTTCTCTTGGACCATTTTAGGGATATCGCAGACTCTGGCGCTCTCTGTGTGTTTCTTTCTCTCCACCTCGAAATGGTCAGGGGTTTCCCAATTTCATGATTGCGACATCGTAGTTAGATTACGCACGCAAAACTAAGAAGTGGAAACTGTTTTGGCTATGGAGTGTTGTCGCAAGCTGAGATGGTCACGATGGAGTACTAGTACTCCGGAGCTGCTTCTACCGTTTCTAGCCTTGTTTGTAACAATTTTCAGCAGCGTGGCAGTGGTATCCGTCACGGCGGTGGGGTCGTCGCCAATGCGATCAGTGCCAGATCTTGAAAATGCCATGTATCAAAGTTTACAAGGATATCCTTGTGTCCGACTTCTGAATGTGACGGGGGAATTGGGATGTGCTAACCCCGGCCGCACAAAGGCCATAGCTCCAATTCAAAGGTTCCAGGACGCAAACTCGGTACAATTGAGTGCTCCCAGGACTGTGCTGCTGCCATCTTCTGCTCTGGTGGGTTTTTTGAAGAGGCTGGAAGAAGCGGATGGTTCTTCTTCTTCCTTGGAGCAGCAAGTTGCAGGCCTGCTGATAGAATATGACAATTTGAGCTTCCCAGAAGTTGCTGGATTTTCTGCAGACTCAATCTTCCCACAAGCTGAATTTGCACCATATGACACAAAGAGCTACCAGTGGAATCCTACAGGATCTGGCATTATGTACAGACGTCTCAACTTCCCGGTGTTTCTTCTCCACAAGGTTTCTCTATGATGCAGCCTTGCTTATATTTCTTTTGTTGCATGCAAAATTATGGCCTAATCAAGTAAGAACATCATGATCATATAGTAAGATTTGCCATCGGTGGTGTCTACTGCTGTTTACCTCTGAAGACAGGAGCCTTCCAGCTAAAATTTTAGTAGCCATTTGTCATCTCACAAATGCTGCAAGTCGTAGCTGTCCAAGACGAGGGCTGTATCCTTCTGCTGAAAATCTCAAAGGATTCCGTGGAGTTTTACATGAACCCAACATGTATTTCTAGCCCAACTTGTGCCTCCTCACATGTGCACAAACAGTCCAATGACTATGGTGGTGCATTCAAATGGTGTTGTAGGATATGGTTTAATTGTACTTCCAGTTGAAGTACAAAAGCAACAATGGGTGTGAAGAGTTGATACTTGTGCAGAATATGTTGAAATGCAGAGATTTTGTAATTTAGGGTTTTATCAAGATGGGTAATGAGTGCTGCAGCAGCAGCTTCACAAGATTGTCAAAATCAAAGGAGGGGCGGGGGCGGTGGAGTGGAATGTCTATCTTTAGGTTGGACATCATTGGATTTAAATAGCACAGCCCACCAGCCTGAATCCCAGGGGCAATCCAACAGCTTACCCACTATCATAGGGCATGGGTTAGATTTCAGCAATAAGTTGAAGAAGTTCTGGCAGTCAAAGTTCTTCCAGTATTCCACTAAAATGCTGAAATGTCTATGACAGGCACAGTTTTCATAATGCTCCAAATGTGACTTTCTTGTTCCCTGATTTAGTTTTCTCATGGTTTGTGTTGCAGAATAGCACAGACGATGTGCAAGCTTTGGCAGCAAAGAATGAAAGAGTCGGTTTCAAATATCCTTTAAATGTTGCAGAATTTAATGCGGTCATGCGCACAACAAAAGCAGGGACACATACCACAGAATCATGCCTGAGGGAGAATTCTTGCCTTCCACTAGGAGGATACAGTGTCTGGTCAGCACTTCCAGCTATGAATGTATCATCTCCCACAGGGAAGCCTATTGTGTTGGCTATAGCATCAATGGACTCTTCTTCCTTTTTTCATGATGTTGCCCCTGGGGCTGACTCCCCTCTATCAGGCATGCTAGCATTGCTTGCAGCGGTTGATGCCCTTGCGGAGATGGGAGGGTTAGAGACCTTGAAGAAACAACTAGTGTTTCTTGTGGTTACAGGGGAATCCTTTGGCTACTTAGGGAGCCGTCAGTTTCTGGCACAGCTGAAATCTGACTCAAATTTTGTGATGGGTCTCAATGCCACTTCAATTTACCAAGTACTGGAGGTGGGGTCTATTGGCCAGGCTTATGATTCCACTTTCTATGTTCACAAACAGGCCAGTGCAGCCACAACACCTACTCTGCAAATTCTCAGTGCTTTAAAGGCAGCAGCTGTTTCACTTAAAGATTCTACAAGCAAACCGCAAGTTAAACCTGCCTCTCCATCCAACCCTGGCATTCCTCCATCATCTCTTATGTCTTTTGTTCACAAGGATCCCACTACTGCAGGTACAACAAGAACCTTTTTCCTCGATCAAATACACTGATTAGCTTTGCTTTGACTTTCTGTCTGCCAGATAGCAGAGTATCGTTCATGTTATACAGGTGTGGAGGTTTTGTAGGATAGAAGTCATATAACTATCCACTTTTATTTCCTGTTGAAATATTTGATGACCTCAACTTCTTGAGAAATCTGGCTGGAGAACTGTATTTGTTGGTGTATTGAAATGGTAAGTTTGATTGTTAAGCATCATTTGGGTTTTCTAAATTTCTGTAAAGTTTTCCTGTGCATTATTATGAGCTTTAGGAAGTATGGTGGAAGTTGCAAGAGAATGAAAGAGGCTGTTTCAGGTTGAGTTCAATATAATAGTGAGAAGTTCTCAATAGCTATGACCATATATTTTTCCTCAGTTCCTCTATTGAGATTATTGGCATGTTCCTCTTCTGAGCTGCAATGCAGGTGTTGTCTTGGAGGAATTTGACACCATCTTCAAGAACAAATTCTACCATAGCCAGTATGATGATGCCAGCAACATAAATGTGGAAGTGATTGCCACAGCAGCTTCCTTAGTAGCACGTGCACTTTATATGCTTGCAAGTGACAATACAGCTGATACAACCATTCTAAAGTCGATTCAGGTGACGCAGTTTGGTTAACTATTATCATTATGCTCTGTAGCTTTTCAGTTGGAAGAATCTAGTTTGTTCATAGGTACAATTCTAGCTCTTTTGTAAGGGTGAATGCTTGTACAGTTGTGATTGGGTAGGTAATGCATTCTGCTAGTTTTGTGAAGAGTTTCCAATTTTTTCAATGTATGCTTTCATCAGCTCAAGTCAGACATTGGGTATGTAGGATGAAATTGAAGTTGAGGATTTCAGCATTTTTAGGATGTGTTTTGCAATTGTCATGTTATTTGATGCTTTCTGTACTTGGTACTTGAATGTAGGTCAATGTGTCATTGGTGGAGGCTATGGTTGGGTGCCTTTTCCATCAGGAGCCAGGGATGACATGTGAGCTAGTGAAGAGTCTAATGACACCATCTCAAGGCTTCACAACTCACTATGTGGGTGTGTTTCAAGGAGAACCCTCAACAATCCCTGATCCACAGTATATTGAGGATACCTCACGCTTTGTATGGAACTTCCTAGCTGACCGAACTGAGCTCAATCGGAAGGAATGGAAGAAGTTCCCAGCACAAAATGAAGAATGTACAGATGCCTGCAAGAACCCAGAGGAAGTTTGTGTGGCATCTACAGCTGATCACAAAGGGCGATGTATTGTGTCCACCACCAGGTAATCATTCTCAGTACATAAATTTCTTATGACATTGCAACCTTCCTTGTCAAGGGCAGGTCTTTGGCTGGATACAATCAGAGTTCTTAATTATGCCACTTGTGGATAGCCCCCCCTTGTCCAGTAATGTTGTTTGCATGCAAATTTACAGTGGGAATGCTTGTGTGTACGTGGTTTCTTAAGGTATGTGCCTGCATTCTCGCCAAGATTAGGCTATGATGCATCAGGGTGGCAATTACTCCCACTGGAGACAGGAGACACAATGGGTGCAGCTGACCCTGTATATACAGAAAGCTTTTGGTTGACCATTGGCTTACAAGTTTATCTGCAAGAAAGCTCTTGGTTTGATGAGGTGGTGTTGTTTTTGGGAGTTAGCATTACAGCATTCTCATTCTTTGCCATCATCAGCACAAAAGCTGTCTTTCAGAAACGCCTCAAGCGTGCTTAGTATGTCATGCTGGACACTTGCTATGCTGTCTTTTCCTCTTCTGTGTGTTTGTGTAAGGTGGCACTGGCTGATGGATGGAGGGAGAGACCGACAGACTGCTAGAGATCTTCAAGAAAAGACAACTCTCTTGCAAGCTTGACTCTCAAACTAGTAAGGAGATTATGAAACTTGTAATTGATGATTTCTCCCTATAGACTCAAAGCTTTTTGAGCTGTCCAATAGTATTGAAAGCCTTGTAGTTTAGATGATAGATTTGGATCAAATTACCAGGAGGCTGATTTTTCATGGCAGGAAAGTTACAAACTGAAAAACGAACTAAAGGTTGCATTCCACTTTCTGATGACCAACTAATTATATGAACAAACAGCACAAGTGATGTGCCAGGACCCTGTCAATATGAGGAGCACCCTGAGTAAAATCAGAGAATGATGCGCATGAACTCCAAATTCTTGTTAAAAGCGCCTTGTGATTTGCATTTTGTTTGCACAGTAACATTGCAATTACTAGTTCCAAACATGACATCTGGGCTTATTGGAACCCTAGAGAACTTGCGACGATTCCAGAGATTACAAGCCTGGATTTATGGAATCCCCTCATTTCTTGTCAGATTGGATGAAAATTAATTTAAAAATCAGATGAAAGAGAATTCTCAGAATTTTCATGCAAAATTTGATGATTTGCATAAGGATTTGAGATTTTCACACATTTGGCAATGACAATGTGAAAATTGGTCCACGTTGCCCAATGAAAATTTTGACATAGACAAATTATTATCAAGAGATACATAATTATAACAAATATACATTAGTCCAAGTGTGTCTAGAACCCATAGACTTGAGTTCAAATCTTAGATTTGAGAGAGTTTAATTACATTATTTTCGACAAAATTATTATTTTTTCGAAAAATGAAAAAAAAAAAACAATTAACGCCGAATCCGTTTAGGGAGTATGGTATTCAATTATGGCCCTCAATAAGCTCCTTATCACCTCCCTTTTGCAAAACCATACAAGAACAAGGCACACACATGTCACCAACAAAATTGTTACCAACTCACATGACACACATCAACTTTTTGCTTCTTCATACTCCTTTTACTTTTCCAAATTGTTCACACTTTATGTACTTCAGGAATCCATTTTGGGTTGTAACTCGAATGTTGAATAATATCAAGATATCTCATGGAATTGCTAAAATGACATAAAAGCAACGGACAAGATGTAAATTAAAAAAAACCAAAGTCAAAATATTTAAGAACCCCATGTTCCAAACTCAAAAAACTCTAACTTACAAGTGCCAAATTGGCATTAATAGGATAAAAATTAATTGATATTAACATTTGCAAGCTAAAATTAACTTGCCATACATTATTTAGTCCTATTACATGTGTTTGTGGGGTTTGGGTTAATGTGTTTAACAAAACTTCCTATCTTTAACCCTTGGCAAATTTGAATACCTTTTTGTTGCATATATATGTAATACATAATTGGCATTGAGAGGCTAATACTTGTTGGACTTTAGCTAGATCATTAACTCCCAAAAATGGCCTTTGCTTTGCTAAACACTTGAGACCCTTGTACTCCTCTTCATTTTGGTGCTTTAAGACAAGAGGTATGTGTGTTCTAAAAAATTAAATTTGGATTCATTGTTGTATTTGAGATTAGTTGAGGATGCAAAAAATGTAGAAGATCAAACCTTCCTATATAATTAAAAACTTGTTTTAACAAAATTGAATTAATTAAGAAATGTTGTTAGTACCAAGTTAACCACATCCCATCAATGTGACATATAAATATATTGTTGAATACCTTGACTTTCGTGTCTCCATATTGAATACATAAAAAAGAGGTACTCAAGGTAAAGTGTTCCATAAAGAGAATCAGTTGTTATTTTGACCAAATGGCAATGCTCATTTGTTCAAGATGCACACATTTTGATCAAATTTGTGTTTATTAAATTGCTTCTCATTCTTGATTGTCCTTACTTTTAAACTTTTGGGAGTTAATTGATCAAATGAAGGTAAATCTAAATTTACATGTATCTTCAACAAAACCTAATTGGCATCAAAGGAAGTAAACTTTAAGATTTGAATTTATTTGTATGGGTTTTGATTTTAGTGAGCTTGGATTGACTTATAAAACAAGAAGTAAACTAGAAGCAAACAATTAGTTGGATTGATTCATTTTATTTAAAGCCTTCTAACATCATGTATGTGTTCCCATAAATGATACTACTTTGAACCCTGTGCCTAATGCACATGTGTGTGTGTATTTGATGGTACATATTACAAAATTACAATTACAAACTACATTTCCAAAACCTCTTTATATATGACATTCCGCATGTATGCATCGGGATCCTGACCGCTGAAAATCTTGATGTTTGCATTGCTTGTGACCCGTGAGATAGCAACATACAGCTGACCATGGGAATAGACCGGAGACAGCAAATATACCCCAACGTTGTTCAACTTGTAAGTAAGTAGTAAGTTACTTATTTAATAAGTATCAATCTGTTGAAAATTATTTCTTTGTTTTTGTATGTTGATAAGTTCCAGTATCTAGACTGTCTCCCTGTTCATAGTGGTTAGGGTTTCTGGTGCATCCAATTTTCACATGCTTCATAATAATACCTTTGGCATCCAGCATATTATTATTATTGGCAAAATTATTTTTCTGGGCAATCTGATCATTGCAATTACCAATATATCTATTAAATTTGTGTGCTAAAATGGCAACTGACATCCATTGCCATTATTATTATGGCAAATGCAAGCCTTGAAATTGCCAATATTATCTAATAAAAGTGTGTTTAATGGCTGCTCACTTTGGCATCCATTGAACTATAATAAAAAATTATGGCAATGTAAAAAACATTGAAAATTTCCAATATTCTAAATATAATTTCCCAAAAAAAAAGAAAAAAAAAGCCCAACCCAACTCTTTCAGTTGTTGAGAAAGAGATAGGATGAGTGTACCTAAGTCCAAAAACCCCAAAATAAAAAAATTAAAATTAAAAAAATAAATTACAACACTAATATATATTATTCTCCACCACGCCACATCTATATTCCACTTTTTCTTCGCCCCGTCGAAGTAAACAAATCATGACGGGACGGATGGATGACGGGACAAATGAATGAAATGATGCTTCACGACGTCCTTTACTATATGTAATGTAGAAGCTTTAGATCTAATTGTGGGTAGCACCTATATGAGTTCAATGTAACTTTGTTGTCTCATCATTTCTTGATTGGATTTTATTACAATTTTTACCAAAGACATTTGAATGTGTAAACTTTGGATCCAATGGCTAGTTTTGCATTCCCTTTCATGGATGAGTAGATTTGACCAATTTTCTATCTAAAACTTTGCTTTGAAAGTAGGTAAAATAGGTCTAGAAAGGGCTTAGGGTCCCAATGGTTAAAAAACATTCTACTTTCTGCAATTAATCAGTCATGAACTCAAAACATGCATCACATTACTAATTCCATTGAATTTTTTTTTTGGACACTAAGGTTTTTCACTAAACTAAGGAACAAAAGGAAATAAAACTAAAACTAAGTAACATTGAGAAAATCAAACAAAATTATTGACAACATTGTATGGAGTCCAATGATTTTTTGGGGTGAAGTTTGGAAGGTCAAATCTAGTTCAAGTGATCTTTGGATCATTTGAAATATTTCAATGACAAAAGAGATTTTATATTTAAAAGTTATGATCATTTCAAAAATCATGACAAGATCAAAATTTGATTCATGATCATTTAGAACATTACTTGGTTAGTCAAATGATGTAAAATTGGGGAGCTTGGTTTGATGATGAGAATCTCTTTTCAAGGGTTGTATAATGAAAATTTTAAACATGTTAATTACTTATGTTTTGAACAAGTTATGAGCCTTGAAAGTTGTGAGATTTCACAACAAAAAAAATTTGAAACTTCCACTTTTGAAAACTTTGGGACTATTGTTGGATGCCACTCTGAAGTCAAGTTATAAAGTTTACTAGAAGGAGGAAGGTGGTGTTTTTAAAATTTGAACCACAACATTATTTTGAGATTATATTGTGTCTTTTTTTTAAATTCTAATTATATTAAGTAATCACCAATGTTGGGTGGGTATCACCCATGTATCAAAATTAAAACATGGCAAGGTATCAAATTTAATGATACCTTGATTGATATTCAAACTATCAATTCTTTCTTGTGTGAGAACTGGCCACTAAGAATTGGATCTATTGCATAGCCTTCCAAAATGGTGAAATTTGGGTGGGGTAAAAGGTTTTCACTCAAGTTAGGTTTTCAAGATAAGTTTTAGATTGGGTATGGGGTTTATATAACTAGGATATTTTAAGGTTCTTTCGCACATAGAGGTAGAGTCACTACTAACCAAACCTATTATCAATAGCTACCCTACTTTTTAATATCTATTTTAGCCCTAATAAAATTACTTTTCAATAACTTACATCATTTACCTACCACCGTTCAAACATGTTGCTTACCTAGCTTACCAATACTCCTTACTTACCCTAACTTTTATCGTCATTCACAACTTTCTCCATATAATCATTCATTACATCAACAAACTTTTACTGTTGTTCACGATTTTTTGCTTATAATCACTCATTGCATTGACAAGTGTTGTCTCTAGCCACGTCTCATAGACAACACCAAGACTAAGTAAGGCCCCTCTCCCTCTCTTAATTCATCTAGAACTCTTGTTGGAGAGTTTTTTCTAAAACACAATTGATCTTTTTTATCATTTTGGAACTCTTGTTGTTGAAAATTTTCTTTGTTTAGTCATTGCCAATCTTCTCTTTCAATCATCATTTTAGAGCTCTTGTTGTTAGAAGTTTTCTTTGCTTAGTCACTGTCGATTTTTTTCATGTGTTGTTTTACTTAGTCATTGTTGATCTTCTTCACATGCTACTTTATTCAATCATTGTTGATCTTGTTGATCTTCTTTGTGCGCTACTTTGTTTAGTCATTACTGATCTTCTTTGTGCGTTGTTTTGTTCAATCATTGTCGATTTTCTTCATGTGCTACTTTGTTCAGTTTACTAATTTCATTGTTCTTACTGTTGTGATAGTGAAATATGCACTTCATCAACTTTATTTTGTTGGTTCATTTCTTACAAACGCATGAATCATTGTTGTTGTGTTATGAAAAAGACATTGATGAAATAACACATCAAATTTGGTGGATTAATGCAAAGTCAGCAAGTAGGGAGATTTTTCAAACTTGATTGAACTTGATTGAATTTTATTGTGTTGCATGAGTACCAAATGTCCCTTATGTATGATTTGATGTTGAGTAGGGAATTAAGAAGCTAGGTGAAAGCAAGGTCAACAACTTGTTTCACATTTTTTTAATGGTCCAATATGATGACTATAGGTGGATCGAGCACTTCAAAGTTATGCAAATGTTTGTGTGACAATTAATTGAAAAGTTGAAACTTCTAATGCAGAAGAAGGATGCCACATATTGTTATGCAATTTTTGTGACAATTTGAATTACATGTTTTTTATACAAGCTTGCTCACAACATTGAGTGCTTGCATTGTAATGAATTGTGTACAATGGGCAAATCTAGTGTTCATTTGGTTTTGCATGAGTTTGTTTGGTTTATGAATCAAGTGCTTCGAAATCAAATTGCATGGCTAGAAAGAGATGACTTGACTAAAGTCATGAATGGTTTAAAGAAGATTTGCAGACTTCTAGCAATCCAAGAATCAATCGATGTTACACAAATTCACATGTTCAAACCAAAGGGGCAACATGTATTTAAATATTTTTCTTACAAGTCTAAAGCCTACAACATGCAACTTCAAGTTGTAATCAACTACTAGAAGAAATTTAGAGATGTATTTGTTGGGATGCTGGGGTCAATGAATGATGCCTACATTTTGCAGATTTCTTTTGTACATCAAAAAATTACATATCAACAATTGTTTCAATTGGATCATGGTGAATTTAACATAAAACCTTACATATTAAATGATAAATGATACCCTTTACTACCTTGGCTTATGATTCCCCATAAACAGGGATAGGTCCGCCACATTGTTCTTGAATCATTGTTCAATAGATAGCTACAGGTAGAAGTGTTGTTGAGAACTCTTTTGAGATTTAAAAGAAAAGCTTCAAAGAATTGTTATTGAAGACTAACTTTCATGTGATGTTTTTGCTAAATGTTGTTGTTTGTTGTTACATCCTTTATAATATGATCCTTGATGGAAAGGATTTGGACATAAACATGTAGCTAAAGTTGGAGAATAGACTTGTAAATGTTCATCTTATTAATCATAAAGAAGTGAAAGAACATGGGAATGCTACAAAACTTGGAGTTAAAAAAAAACAAAAGAAGGTTTGGAAATGTCAGGAACAAATCAACACACAATTCTAGAACAATTTCTTAGAAACAAGTTGCATCGTGTGCATTGAAGTTTTTTGAAAAAAAATTGTGCAATGTTGCTTAAAATGGAAACTTACAAACAAACCTATTAATGTTTCATTTTCTCTATCATTGAATCTTCATGTCATGGATATGTTTCTAAAGCACTTAATTTAATATTTGTGAATCACTTTTCATTTGATGGAATTGAATTCAAATTCACTATTGGAGGCATGTTTTTTTCATCAAATATGAAAGCATGACACATGGCTACACTTGTTTAGAAAGGACATTCACCATGTTTTGACTTGCCTTGTGAATTTTTTTGTTTATCTTTTTTAGGTATTTGAGGCACTCTTTGAAGGTGTGCCCATGGACTGTCATTCGCTTCTCTTTAATTTCCATATGTGTAATGTTCATGTGATCCATGGTTTGGTCCATGGCTACCACCATCGCCTTGTTGTTCTTGTCAGTTGCTTCAATTACTAATGAAAATGCATTGTTTCGCTTCTGGTTGACTCATGTATTTCTAAGTGTAATCAGGGTGGTCAAAAGTTTTTTCGTTGCTTGTTGTCGACTTTGAGTGTTTAACAAATTGACAAATGACACTTCATGATGATGAGTGCTTCTTGAGAAATCATCTAGGTTCACAACATTCACCCGAATTGAAACTGTGTCATTGCCATTGTTTGCAATTTGTTCATTTGTAACATAGTCATCACTAAGAATTTCCTACATGAATGTCCATTGTGGTTGTGCTAATTCTTGATTTTCCTATGAATCTACTATTGACGCAATGTAATTTGCATCTCCATAAACTTGCAAGTCCCTCACATGGATCAGTTTGTTGACACTCCTCTCTCCTTGAAACCCATATATCACCTTATAGAACCCATAGTTGAATTGCCTTGGCAAGTGTAGCTTGTCACATTCATCAACAACCAACTCCTAGTAAGAAGTGTCGTGACTAGTTCCCTTGTGGTAGTCTATATATTTTTTATAATTTAAATGGAGGTCGTTATATTTATCCTTGCATGTTTTGGAATTTTGTGGCACCCATGCATTGATCTTGTTTTGAAGTCGATCTACAATCTTTGTCCATCTTTGCACATAAAAAACCATATGGGTTCTTGGATCTACAAGCTCCTTCTATGTAATGTACTCTACTTCTTTGCACTTGATGAACACAAGCACTTCCCTATATTCCCAATTTGTTTGGCATTGCTGAGCACTCATGTTGTCATTCAGTCTTCCTTTTGAAACACCTTCACCTCTTTCGGCCAAATTGATGGAACTGCCTCCATCGATTGCAGATTAATTCACCTATGTTTGACACTTGTAGGTGCAGATTGGAAGGTTGAGCATGAAGGAGTGGAAGAATGTAGAGATTGGAATAACATAAGAAGATGCAACATGCGGTAGGGAAGAATGGTGTAAAAAATAGAAGGTGTAACGCACAGGAAGGAGGAAGGATGGACCTAAATGATGGACATGACAAGTTGATAGTTTATTAGTTGTGAATTCATGTTCATAACCTACCATCATCAATAGGGGTGAGAATGTTCATTTTTTGAAGATTTTGAAATCCACATCAATAGTTTATCACCATGCACTACCAAAAATGATAGTGAGTTTGATAGTAAGCCATGTGTGCATGCCATGTACACTATTTATTGATGACTGGACGCATTATGTGAACAATTGTAAGTTACATCTCCTTTACCAACACCTTTATCAGAATGTGTGAACATACCTTTAGAATGTTATGTTTAGTTGTTGCAAGATAGGGGTTTCTGAAAACATCCAAAGCTTGGCACTTTTATTAACATCTTGTCGATTTTATCAATAAATAATTTTGACAATGATTTCATGAGTTTTTAACAAATGAACCCATAATTGATTTTTGAGAACTAACTTAGATAATTGAATGTTTTCAAATTTATGAAAATTAGGACATAGAAAACCAACAAAGTTAGTTTTTTTTTTTTTAAAAAACTTTGGTACCCTACCTAGGTCCCTAACTAGGTTAGTTTTTCAAACCCTTATGAAAACTAAATCTTACAATTATCCAAAAGAAATGAAAATTACCCAACATTGGTGATCACCTTCTTGTCTGGTCTTTGTAATTGATGTGATTGAAAGGTGAATATGAACTCCTCATCTTAATCTCATTTAGAAACCCGCATGTGACCATCTTGCCATAGCTACAAGGATGTAGAAAACATGTCCAAAGTTCAAATATTTTTTTGTAACACATCATATTGGGAAATTAATTTTAATACCATTTGATAAACCTTTGTGGCTTGTCACATCTCCACTCTCAATTATATTGAAATTGGGGACAAGGTCAAAAGTGAAGATGAAAATGAGTACAAAGGGAAAAAAAATGAAGACAAAACTTTTTTTCTTCATTAAGGTTAGTCATTAGAAGAATGAAAATTTTCATTCTTATTCCTAGTTTTACATAGTTGTAGGTTCCTTATTTCTTGAATTCTTCATAAGATGAAATCATGTCATAATTAAATGTTGTGAAGTAACATTAAATTCTATTAAACAGTCCTTAATATCAATATCAATCATTTAAAAAAATTAACTTCAATTGAGGCTAAAATAGGATGTCAAACTAGGACCCGAACACCAGCTGACTTTTCAAATTATTTCAGTATCTTTTTGTTTAAAAAAAAAAAAGAATTTTATGTTATGATGAATGTAATCCACAATGTTAATAATTCAAGTTGGTGGATGAATGTTTAAGGACTAAAAGGATATTTGTAGATGATTCACAATATGCATTTCATGCCCAATGATCTCATGGTTTTTGATAACAATAATTCGAGTTAGTGGATATTGAAAGAAATTTGAGTTGGTGGATGAATGTTTACGAACTAAAAGGAGGTCTGTAGGCGATTAACAAAATGTAATTGATTCACAATGACTTTTACAGTTTTTTTGATGACAATAATACGAATTGGTAGGTAATAGTAATTTGAGTAGGTGGATGGATGTTCAAGGATTGAAAAAAGATTTCTAGGTGATTATGAAAATGTATTTCAACAACACAATTTCCGTGGTTTTTTAATAACAATTTGAGTTGGTGGATAATAACCATTTGAGGTGGTGGATGCATGTTCACGATGTAAATCATTAGTGAGATGAAATTCATCCACAATGATCTTTGTTGTTTTTAGTAACAATAGTTTGTTGGCCTTGCCTATCAATGCAAGGATATTGTGTTTAGATTCATTATAGAGTATAATAGCTTAATGGATTTTGGCCTCTAGGTAATAATAGGTCTATTTTTATATGAGGATATTTGAAAGATGATATTCTGGCTTGTGTTGAAACTTGAGATTAGTTATAGAGTTATATTATCTTGAAGGCTTTTGGTTTCTTTTTGAGGATTTTTTGGAGATTGTATTTTTGTATGATGAAATATTTGAGTTTCCATAATTCTTCTTTTCCCTTAGGATACTTTTTAATGTAAATGGCAAGGCCACAATATGACACATCCCTTGTTCTAGTGGATGATAATTTTTTTGAAGTGGTTGATGAATATTTGAGGACTAAGGGGATATTTGTAAGTGATTAGTTGCAAGATGAATTTCATCCACAATGATCTCCATGGTTTCTTCATAACAATAATAATTTGTTTGTGTAAACAATAATAATTCAAGATGGTTGATGAATGTTTTGGGGGCTACAAGGAGATTTGTAGGTTATTGGGAAGATGTGTTTCATCCACAACAATCCCCATGATTTTTTATGACAATAATCTAAGTTGGTGTATAATACCAGTCCAAGCTGGTGGATAACAATAATTCAAACAAATGGATGAATGTTCATGGGCTATGAAGAGATCAACACACAATTAGCGATATGTATTTCATCCACATTGATTTCCATGGTTTCTAATAACCAATAATTTGAGTTGATGGATGAATGTTTGGGGACTAAGAGGACATTTGTAGGTGATTAGGATATGTATTTCATCTAGAATAGGCTTCATGGTTTTTAATCACAATAATCCAAGCCGATGGATAATAATAATTTGATTCGATGGATGAATGTTCAAGGACTAAGAGGAGATTTATAGGTGATGAACAAAATGTATTTCATCGACTATGAGGATAATAATTCGAGTTTACAGATGAATGTTCAGGATTAAGAAAGAGGTTTATAGGTGATTAGTGAGATGTATTTCATCCACAATGATAATAATAATTTGAGTGGGTGGATGAATGTTGAGGACAAGAGGAGATTTATAGGTGATTAGCACGATGTATTTCATCCACAATGATCTCCAAGGTTTCTGATGATAATAATCCGAGCTGATGGATGAATAAATATTCCAATGACAAAGAGACGATTTGTCGTTGATTAGCACCAAGAACGAAAACGATGAAACTCATCCATAATGGCGGTTACACATGTCTGTTACAATGAGATGCTCTGATGTCTTGTAGGATGGATTTTGGAGCTTTGTTGCACAATTGGACTTTTTGGGCATTGATTTTGTTGTTCTTGTTGTTCTTCTGGCTCTATGCATGGCTTCTAGGATTGCACAAAATCCCAAGAGACTTTTCCCACATGATTGTTTTTGAGCTTTTGAATTTGGTTTCCTCCTTAGTTTCCTCTGTGCATCACCCATGTGAACACACTTGACATTCACCAGACTTTCACTGGAGAGAGAGAGAGAGAATTGATCTGGTTTGCCTCTGAAATCTGTCACATATTGATTCATCTCTTGTGCCCTGATGATGTCTTCATGCTAGGTCTCTTTTCACCCTGTCTCTTTGTTCTTGAAGAGAGAGTGTGGATGGACTGTATCTTTGGTCCACATCAACTTCCTAGAGGGAATTGTCTTTCTCAAAGAGTAAAATTGATATTTGTGCAATGCTCATCACAATCAACTTGGGCTCCATGCTGCTACGCACTACCAGTGATGATCGATCAATTGAGTAATTGATGAAAGAATTGAACTGATTTGGTGACAATTAAGTTTCATTCGAATGAAAAAATATTGAATGACATTGCAAATGCAACTTGAATTGAATTGAATTGAATTGAATTTTTTTAGAATTTTTTGTGCAAATGCTCATCATGATCAATTATAAATGCAAAAAGGGATCGTGATTGTGAAAAGATCAAAGATATGCAGGGGGCACTTTTGATTGTGTGATCAAAGAAATTTTCTTTCCTTGTTTGGTTATGAAGGCCCAGTAGTAGTAGTAGTAGTAGTAGTATTATAGCACCTTGCAAAAGAGGAGTGCAAGAATCATGGCTGGTTGGAATGACGACGGTAGGTCATGGTATCTTCAACAACAGGGAACAACAACCAACCGTGCGGCAGACTACCGAGTTGAACCTCAAGAATCTCTAGAGTGGGCTGCTCTAGAACAACTTCTGCATGGGCAAGCTGAGCGTAAACAGGTTTTGGAAAATGCTCTTGCTACCAGCAAACAGGACACTGCACAACTCCTGCTTCACATCAAAGAACGAATTGAGCGAGTAGGCCTTGTACTACCTACTGTTGAGGTACGGTTTGAGAATTTATCTGTGAGTGCAGATGTTTATGTGGGAGATCGAGCTCGGCCTACTCTGATCAACTTCAGTCGTGACATTTTTGAAGCTTGCCTTGCTTCATGCAAACTTTTGCGGCCGAATAATAAACGTCCTCTTTCTATATTGCATGGAATCAGTGGTGTGATCAAACCAGGGAGGATGACTCTGTTGCTTGGGCCTCCAGGAGCTGGGAAGTCAACTCTTTTGTTGGCTTTGTCTGGCAAGCTATCAGAAAAAGATCTGCGTGAAGCTGGGATTATCACTTACAATGGACACTTGCTGAATGAATTCAAACCCCAAAGAACAGCTGCTTACATCAGTCAAAATGATGACCACATTGGAGAGCTCACTGTGCGGGAGACTTTGGATTTTGCTGCTCGCTGTCAAGGGGTAGGTCCAAGGTTTGAGCTGTTGGAAGAGCTTAGGAGGAGGGAAAGGGAATTGAACATTCAACCAGATCCTCACATTGATGCATTCATGAAAGGAACTGCAATGCAAGGGATGAGACATAGCTTGTCCACAGACTACATCCTCAAGGTGCTTGGACTGGAAATCTGTGCTGATGTTGTTGTTGGAAGTGACATGCTTCGAGGTATCTCAGGAGGTCAAAAAAAAAGGGTGACCACAGGAGAGATGGTGGTTGGCCCCACAAAGACTCTTTTCATGGATCATATCTCCACTGGATTGGACAGTTCTACAACCTTTCAGATTGTGAGGTCCACTGGTGATTTTGTGCATCTAATGCAAGGAACAGTGTTGATGGCTCTCCTCCAGCCTGCACCAGAGACATTTGAGCTTTTTGATGACATCATACTGTTGGCAGAGGGCCATATCATGTACATGGGCCCCCGAGAGAGCAGTTTGGCATTTTTTGAGAGCTTAGGCTTTAAGCTCCCAGATCGGAAGGGGATCGCAGATTTTCTTCAAGAGGTCACATCAAAGAAAGATCAGGAACAATACTGGGGAGACCCGACAAAACCCTATGAGTTTGTCTCTGTGCCTCAGATAGCAAAGTTTTTTCAGGACTACAAAATTGGACAAGAGATGATGGAGTATCTCTCCGTTCCGTTTGACAGGGCAAAGAACCACCCTGCTGCCCTTGTCAAAGTAAAGTATGCATTGTCAAGGTGGGAGCTTTTCAAAGCATGCACAGGAAGGGAGTGGTTACTCATCAAACGCAATAAGTTTTTATATGTATTTCGAACTGTTCAGGTTGCACTCCTTGCAACAATTTGTTCTACTTTGTTTCCCCGGACAAGGCTTCATCCAGTTGATGAGCAAAATGGGTATCTGTATATGAGCACACTCTTCTTTGCATTGATTCACATGATGTTCAATGCATTCACAGAGATGGCTCTTACAGTCTATCGGCTTCCAGTCTTCTACAAACAGCGTGACAACCTCTTTTATCCTGCTTGGGCTTTTTGTGTGCCTGGTTGGATCATGCGGATACCCTACTCTGCAATTGAAGCCCTGATATGGTCCTGCATCGTGTACTTTGTTGTTGGACTTGCTCCAGAGGCTTTCAGATTCTTCCGCTACATGCTGCTGCTGTTTCTGATGCACCAGATGGCAATTGGTCTGTTCCGCACAATTGGTGCTCTTGGTAGAACAATGGTAATTGCCAATACATTTGGTTCATTTGCACTGCTCATTCTATTTGTGCTTGGTGGATTCATTCTCTCCAAGGCCAATATACCCGATTGGTGGATTTGGGGGTTCTGGATTTCACCTCTCTCATATGCTCAAAATGCCATAGCTGTGAATGAGTTCCTTGCTAAACGATGGCAAGTTACGAGTCCCAATGCTCCGGTGCCATTGTCTTATAGCATCCTGACAAGTAAAGGAATGTTTACTGAATCCTACTGGTATGGAATTGGTGCCTTGGTACTTTTCGCATACACTTGTTTGTTCAATTTCACATTAATATGTGCACTCAAATATTTGCAGCCTTTGGGTCAGCCTCAAGCAACTGTTTCAGAAGAGGCATTTAATGGAAAGACTGGGACTAGCAATTCTGGGAACACCACTAGTGTTACTATTACTGACTATGCTGCCATTCAACTGACTGTTCCAGCAAGCCAGCAGCAACCCCAAGGACAAAAGGGCATGATACTGCCATTTCAACCTTTGGCTCTAACCTTTGACAACATGTCATATTTTGTCGACATGCCTGCTGAGATGAAAGCCCAGGGGTTGATGTCAGAGAGATTGCAGCTATTACGGAGTATAAGTGGTGCTTTCAGACCTGGTGTGTTGACAGCACTCATGGGAGTCAGTGGGGCAGGCAAGACAACCCTCATGGATGTTCTTGCTGGAAGGAAAACAGGTGGGTACATTGAGGGAACGATCAAGGTGGCTGGATACACCAAAGTGCAAAAAACTTTTGCACGAATCTCAGGATATGTGGAGCAAACAGACATTCATTCTCCACAGGTTCTTGTTCTCTTTCTTCATTCACTGATTGTATTTAGGTTTTCACTTGAAGGTCCTGTCTATGCAATTGCAGTCTTATTACTGTCAGTGGGGGGATCACCTTGACCCAAACTGGCAGTCTGTGGAAATGAATCAATTTCATACATCAGATGTTTGGGAAACAAGCATCATACTCTATAAACATCTCAGTAAGGAAAGGATTGATTGCAGGTGACTGTGTATGAATCCCTCTTGTATTCATCATGGTTACGACTTCCTCGGGAGGTTAACAGTATAAGGCGAGAGCTCTTTGTGGAAGAGGTCATGGAATTGGTAGAGCTCAAAACACTACAGAATGCTCTAGTTGGGCTTCCAGGCAGCACAGGTCTGTCTACAGAACAAAGGAAGCGCCTTACAATTGCTGTGGAACTTGTTGCTAACCCCTCTGTCATCTTCATGGATGAGCCTACATCAGGTCTGGATGCTCGGGCAGCTGCAATTGTGATGCGCACAGTGCGCAATACTGTGGACACAGGAAGAACTGTTGTCTGCACCATACATCAACCGAGCATTAACATATTTGAGGCCTTTGATGAGCTTTTACTGGTCAAACGTGGTGGTGAAGTGATATATGCTGGTCCTCTTGGCCAATTCTCCCAGGAATTGATTGCTTACTTCTCACAATTCCCTGGGATACCACCAATCAAAGCAGGCTACAATCCTGCAACATGGATGCTTGAGATCACTACCCCAGCTATGGAATCACAGCTTGATAGAAACTTTGCATTATTATACGCAAACTCAGAGCTGTACAAGGTGAATGCAAATATCATCAGGGAGTTGAGTACCCCAAAGCCTGGTTCAGAAGACTTAAGCTTCCCAACCCAGTTTTCCCAGCCCTCAGCTGTTCAGTTTAAGGCGTGTCTGTGGAAGCAGAATCTCACGTACTGGCGCAGCCCATACTACAATGCTGTGCGGTTCTTCTTCACAGTAGTTGTTGCAGTGTTGTTTGGATCAATATTTTGGCAGCTGGGTGATAAGCGTGCAACTCAACAAGATGTGTTCAATGTGATGGGAGTGCTGTATGCGTCTGTGCTATTTCTGGGAGTCAATAATGCATCCAGTGTGCAGCCTGTAGTGTCTGTGGAGAGGTCAGTGTTTTATAGGGAGCAAGCAGCTGGTATGTACTCACCCCTGTCTTATGCCTGTGCTCAGGCACTGATTGAGGTACCTTATGTCTTTGCCCAAACTATTGTCTATGGAGTGATTACTTACTCAATGATCCATTTTGAATGGACTGCTGCGAAATTCTTTTGGTATATCCTGTTCATGTTTCTGACATTCACCTACTTTACATTGTATGGAATGATGGCTGTGGGGCTCACTGCTTCCCAGCAATTGGCAGCCGTGACGTCTTCTGGGTTCTATTCTTTATGGAACCTGTTTTCAGGTTTTCTGATTCCCAAGGCAAAGATGCCGGGCTGGTGGGTATGGTATTATTGGATATGTCCAGTTGCATGGACTTTGTATGGCCTCATCACATCACAACTGGGTGATGTAAATACACCCATCTTGGCTGCAGGCTTCAGTAGTCAGATTGCTGTCAAGGATTTCGTATTGGGCTATCTTGGCTACAAGTATGACTGGTTGGGAATTGTTGTTGCGGTTTGCTTTGTCTTCATGGGTCTCTTTTGGGTTGCATTTGCCTTTGCCATCAAGTTCCTCAACTTTCAAACACGTTAAAACTGCAATGTAGCAATGAAGGTCCCACTCAATTGAAGTCACAAGTGGCTCCTCTTCCTCATCAGCTGTTACGAAGCTCATTCTCAGACCAGCATCCGAGGCACCACAAAGAGGATGATATTTCTTTCACAAACTTGAGAAAGAACTCAGATGCTCATATCGAGTATTTCAGAACACTGAAGTCATTTGTAATACCGAGCTCCATATCCACATACACTTTTGCAGTGCACTGTTGCTGGCAAATCAAACAACGAAACTTCCATCATATAAGGTACCATTCTCTGCATGTGTTTCCAGTTAGAGATCTTACAATTATTATTTCCATGTTAATTTTCCTACCTTCCCCAGCACGAGGTGTGTCAGTGATCTCCTGTTTTCAGGAGATTCTGTTTTTCTATTGTGTTTTTTTAAGGTAGTTGTTCCAGGAAATAAGAATTGTAATACCTTTACATAAGGGGAGGTTCAAACCCTTGAGCCTCCAGCCATTCTCTGCTGTCAATTGAGCACTCTTGCCTCAAACTACCACATGGGGTTTTCAGGTTCAAGCTACCTCCCTTATCTTCAAGACCAGATTTGATGCAACAGGAGAGAAGTTCTACATATCCAAGAACTTTAAACCTTGTGGGTGTCTGTTGATCATGTAGGTTGTGCCCCAGATCACATGTAAATTGCATACTCATGTGGACAAACCATGTCTGTAGGTGTGTGAGGGTTGGCAATTTGAAGAGGTGGACTTATAATATATGGACATCTCCACACTTTGAATGGATGATGGCAGCAAAACCATATGCAATGGTGAGTTGAAAGGAAAGCTTGTTTGAAGCTCTTAGCAGTCCTCATTTCTCAGCTTTCATCATCATGCACGTGATTATAGCACTCAGATTCTGTGTTCCCACCAAACATTCCTCATCAAAAGATTACAAAAAGGGTTTTATCACTAATGCCTGAGATTTAGGTTTAGTGTTTTGAGATTCAGGGTTTAGGGTTTAGGTTTTGGGTTTTGGAATTCTGGGTGTGAAGTCAATTAGGTACATTACCCTAAGGTCAGTTTCATCATTAAATAATCCTCAAAATGGTGAAATGAATTTTTGTGGAAATATGAAGTTTGAGATGTTGAAAATCATCATAATTATACCTACACTCTCAATAATTTCACTACTACTCATATCACAACATCATAATAGATCATGGAAAAATCAACAATTTCAAATATTAAAGAATTTTTTTTTTTTGAAAAAAAATAAAATTATTTGTTTTATCAATGTGGAAACTGACCCTAGGCTACGGTAGTACATGCCACAAACAAACTCACATTTGTGATATGCAAGAATGTGCAGGACAAGGTGGTTTTTGATACCCTATTTGAGATGCTATGATAAGTGGAGATTTTACAATATGGACTATCAAAATATTATGGACTTTCGAAAATTTGAAATATTCAATTTGGGACTGCCAGACCTAATTTTTCTGAAATAAATAAATAAATAAATAAAAATATTCTGGCATAAAACTGCCAATTGTCAATTGCATGGCAGTCATCAGAAACTGGAACAGACCCCCGGAGGTTATCAGGGCGGTTCTTGGGGGTTCATAACTGCAGTCCTCAAAGAAATCAAAAGAACTGGGTTGTTATATAACCTATTGATCACAGTTCTCTCCCCCACCACCCCACACCCCCCACCACAAAATCACATAAAACACAACACCAATAATCGCTTCATTTC
>Ga0116227_10001085_pt1 | contig 58743 bp, 39 predicted proteins | sample S1TSphgellanicum_FD_89693 | JGI IMG/M metagenome (GOLD analysis project Ga0116227, IMG submission 89693) | Host-associated microbial communities from peat moss isolated from Minnesota, USA - S1T2_Fb - Sphagnum magellanicum MG | ecosystem: Host-associated > Plants > Peat moss > Unclassified...
CCCCCCCAAAACCCCAAAAAAAAAACCCCACAAAACTGAACCCCACGCACGAGAGAGAGACGGGAGAGAGAGAGGGAGTGAGTGCACAAGAGCGAGCGAGAGAGGGAGAGGGAGAGAGAGCGCGCGAGATGGTGGGGAGTGCAAGTAGTATGGTGGTGTCAGCTCGTATGGCAGCGCTTCCTAAGCTTCGGTCTCTCGGCATGGCACTTTGTCCTGCTGCCGCTGCATCATTGCCCGCAGTCTCGCTTCGTACCTTCCGCAGGTGCGTTTGCTGTTTCTTTTTGTGTGTATTTGAATGAATCACTAGAGCTTTCATGATCTTTGATGGATTTGTTTCTTGTTCTTGTCGCGTTCGTTGTTTCCAGTCTGAGATTCTCGCTTTTCTTGTTGCCTGTTTTGCTTGTCTTCGGAAAAAGTGCCCTGGTTGAACAGAATCCATGTTCTATGAGAGAGAGAGAGAGAGAGAGAGAGAGAGAGAGAGAGAGAGAGAGAGAGAGAGGCCTTTTGTGTGAAGGATATATGGGAGATTGACGTGCATGAATTAGACTTCTTAGGGACTGATTTAGGTCAGAAAGTGGAGGAAGAATTTGGAGGAAGAATGGAGGAGGTTCTTGTGTACCATGAACACCTAATTGCAAATGTCGAACCAACAGAATGTTTTCCTCTTGTTGAGAATGTTGCCAAAGGAATAGTGGAATGGCAAAAAAGCTGGTTGCAGGAAAGAAATACATGAAACAAGAGAGAGAGAGAGAGCTGAAGCTTTTTTTTTTTCCCTTTTTCTTGGTGGGTATTTATTTGCAGGCAATTTTCAGTAGACTCTGCTCTGAGGTTTGTGTTGCGGATGCAAGGGATATCAGTTGCTGCCAGCTATGTGTGTCTCTCGAGTTCCTGTAGCAGTCGCTTATCCCCAAAGAATAAGGGCACTTTTGCCCCCCAATTTGGAAATCTGTCAGCTTGGTGGATGACATCAAAACTCGTTGCTGAAAGGATATCCCCCATAGCATCACTTGCAGCAAACCAAGAAACAGTTTCCAAGACAGAATCGGAGGTAGAAGTGATGGTGGAGGAGGATGAAATTAGACCGATCATTCTTCCCACCAATGAATCCTCGGAAAATCTTCTCAAGATCCGCCATACTGTAAGAAAATCATGTTGCATCTTCCTGCAGCTCCTATCTTCCTCTTCTTCCATCTAAAAGAAGAAAGAAGGTCCTGTCTTGATGTTTTGAAGGCTTACCAACATTTTTGATGGTCTGACTTGTTTGTTTGAGGGTTGGGTTGCAGAGTGCACATGTGATGGCAATGGCGGTACAGAAGTTGTTTCCTGATGCTCAGGTTACAATTGGTCCTTGGATTGAGAAAGGTTTCTTCTACGACTTTGACATGAAGGAGCCTTTCACAGAGAAGGACCTCAAGAAAATAAAGAAGGAGATGGTGAGTAGGAGGAGAACATTCATGCTTGGTTTACACAGCTTTATTAGGCTTCACCACCACCACCACCACCACAACAGGGCTGGTTGTTATGGAAGTTGGAGCCTGAAGCTCTATGTATCTCAGTTGTTGAACAGTGTAGAAGATATGTGGCGGTGTTTGAAAGAAGTGTGTGTGTGACATATGGCAGGACCGGATCATAAGTCGCAATCTACCACTAATGAGGGAAGAGGTGTCACGAGAAGAAGCCGAACAACGTATCAAGGCTATTAATGAGCCATACAAGCTGGAGATTTTGGAAGGAATCAAGACAGAGCCAATCACCATCTACCATATTGGTGATTCTCCATCCAGGCTGCAAATCCTTGGTCTTTGTTCTGCTCTGACTCTAAGGCAGAGGTGATCAAATAAGGAATATAACTGTTTTTATAGTTCTAAGATAGTTGCCCATAGAGTGATGATTTTCTGAGGGTTTTTTCTGAGGGTTTTCGATCCAATGCAGGTGAGGAGTGGTGGGATCTTTGTGCTGGGCCCCATGTGGAGAGGACAGGTCAGCTCAATAGGAGAGCCATTGAGCTGGAGTTTGTTGCAGGTGCTTATTGGAGAGGTGATGAAAAAAACCAGATGCTGCAAAGGATATATGGCACAGCATGGGAGTCTGAAGAGCAGCTCAAGGCATATCAGATGCAAAAAGAGGAGGCTAAGCGCCGTGATCATCGACGCCTTGGCCAAGACTTGAATCTATTCTCCATTCAGGTTTGGATTTATTCTCATTTTATGCTGTTACTGTCATAATAATAATGCATTCTCACCTTCTGAATAATTCACAGTCTGACACTCTATCTGTTGAGGGTCAACACAGGAAGATGCAGGTGGGGGTTTAGTATTCTGGCATCCAAAGGGAGCAATGGTGCGTCACATCATTGAGGACTACTGGAAACGCATCCATCTCGCACGTGGCTATGAGCTCCTCTACACCCCACATGTGGCAAAGCTTGATTTGTGGAAGACAAGTGGACATTTTGATTTTTACAGGGAGAACATGTTTGACCAGATGAACATTGAGGAGGAGTTGTACCAAATCAGGCCCATGAATTGCCCCTTTCATATCCAGATCTATAAGGATTCATTGCGTTCCTACCGGGAGCTGCCAATGAGAGTTGCAGAGTTGGGGACTGTGTATCGCTACGAGCGTTCAGGAACTTTGCACGGGCTTTTCCGTGTACGGGGATTCACACAGGTCAGTCATGATGATGAGTCTGCTAATTTCTCTGCTTCTTCTGTCCAAGGAGTTAGATAGCTGAAACATTGTGCTCTCTGGCTGGTTCAGGATGATGGACATATTTTTTGCCTTCCTGAGCAAATCAGAGATGAGATTCGTGGAGTTCTTGATCTCACAGAAGATGTCCTTAATCAATTTGGGTTCCATAGATTTGAGATCAATCTGTCAACAAGGCCTGAGAAAGCAGTGGGCAGTGATGCTATCTGGGAGCGTGCAACAACAGCTTTGAGAGAAGCACTGGAAGACAAAGGGTGGGATTACTCAATCGATGAGGGTGGGGGTGCATTTTATGGTCCAAAAATTGATGTAAAGATTGAAGATGCCATTGGCCGTAAATGGCAGTGCTCAACTATTCAGGTGTGAAGAGCTCCAACAATGTTCTCCTTGGCCCAGTCAAGATGCTGCAGGGACTCAATCAGCCAGGAGTTTGTATCAGGAAAATGAACTACATGGTTTGAACCCAAGTTTAGAAATTATGTTTGATGGAGGGTTGCTCTTGTGAGATAAGTCTTTTTGAGTACAGCCTCAGAGTTCTAATGTGGAGCATGCATGGTCATCTATCTTCAAGAATGAGTTAATGGAAACAGCCTAACAGGATTACTGAGCATTGTCTCTTAGTATGCTCATCTTTGTGTATGTTTCTTCCTTCTATTGTCATTTATCTGATGGTTCCTTGATCGATATGTGGACAGGTGGATTTCAACTTGCCAGAGAGGTTCAAAATGGTGTATGTGGACTCAGACACATCCCGGAAACAGCCTATTATGATCCACAGGGCTATTTTGGGTTCCATTGAGAGATTCTTTGGTATATTAGTGGAGAATTATGCAGGTGACTTCCCATTATGGCTGGCCCCTGTACAAGCTCGCTTGCTTCCAGTCACAGACCATGAGGTGACTCTTTACCTTGTAATAATGTTGACTCTTTGTGAAGCCTGTACAATCTAGCTCTCATTTTGTGTCAGGGACTACCTTAGACCACAAGAGTGAAGCAGTGGGTCATTTTTTCCAGCTTACATTAACATCAACACAATGTGCTTCAGGTGGACTACTGCAAAAAGGTGGTGGCCAAGCTGAAAGCAAGGGAAATTCGAGCAGAAGTGTTGTTTGGGGAGCGTCTATCAAAGCTCATTCGCAATGCAGAAACGCAAAAGATTCCTGTTATGGCTGTTGTAGGACCCAAGGAAGTAGAGAGTGATACTTTGACTGTACGCACACGACATGGCGGAGAGCTTGGCACCATTACTGTAGATGAACTTGCTTCTAGAATCCAGTTGGCAGTTTCATCTCGAGGTCTTTTGTAAGTTATCTAAACTGGTGATCATCATTGCATTCTGAATGAAATATTTAGTTACATTACCCTTTGAAGAGGCACTGGAGAGCTCAGGAACACTAGGTTCTTAGTAATCTTGTTGAGTGTAATATGGCCAATGAGGGTGAGGCTCAATTTATTTGCCTGGGCATGCCTGGATTGTACATAAATTCAGGAGTTGATTCATTACTGTGGACTAGGAAAAGCTTCTAAAGCACAGCCACAATACATTTTCACCAAATCTATTGGGAAATCTTTCTTTGATATTGAGTTTCTTTTACTCTTGGGGACAAAAGCTTCAAAGGCAAGCCCTCTGTGCTTTGGATCTGTCAACAACTTCTTGGTAGTTGAGTAACTGGTGTCTATTGGAGGACATCTCGAACTTTGATATTAAAGTACTATGGTTTTCTGTTGGACAGTTAGTTGTCTACTCAGTGCCATCCGAGACTGGTTATTCAAAATCATGATTCAGGCTTTTGGAGGTTCTGACACTTGGACACAGGACTTGGGGGAGAGCATTAAAATACAAACTTCTTAAAAAGACTTCATTCTTGACCTGGTCAGATTGTCTGCCTTCAAACTTGACTGGAACATGTAAACTGACAGCTGTTACTCCAAATGCACATTAAGGGATGTGATTACAGCCTCCTCTACAGAGGCAGTTTTTCCCTTCTTTCCAATTTGAATCCTAATGCTTGAATTGGAAGCAAAGAAGTGCTATGTCAGTCAGCTTCCTTCTTCCACTTCTTTCTGGCTCTTCTTGTCCCCGACAACATCTTTTCCTTTTCTTTGATGATATCTAGGAGTCGTGAAATGACCTCCTTGATTGTAGCCCGCTGATCTTCAGCAAAATTTCAAGCCAGGTCCATCACATACATGCCACTTTTGTTGTCCTCCAGAATCTCTTTGTATGTGTCAGTCACAGTTTTCACAACAGCAGGCCCCATTTCATTGTGCAGCTTGTTCATGATCTCATTCTTCTCATCAATGTTACACCGCAGTCCATCAGAAAGCACCCAAAGACATGAGTAGGGTGCAAAAAACAAAATGAAACATGTGCAGAAAATTCAAAACTTGCTGATTTGGAAGGGATCAAACAATTTATTATCCATAGTCAACATTCTTCAGGACATGGGTGCACTATGGGTTACCTTCCATTTGTCATCATGAACTTGTACAGTCTTCATCAGAACCAATGCAGGGTCCTGCAACTGTTTCTCCCATTGTGTAGTGAGCTTGGACATGCACATCTCCGATCCTTCTTTGTGATCCTTGAACTTTTTCTGGCAGTGACCATCCAGGGAACCAGGTTTAGCTCACCAGCAAGCCAAATGTGCAGCTTGTTCTTGATTCCATACTCCCTCAAAGCCTGCACCAAATCAAGTTTCTCTCCCATCATGAGGAGTTTATTCAGTGCACAGATCATGGAGGAGATGCATGTGTGCACTCCTTGAAGAATTGAAAATCCAATTCTCTTGCAGCTTACAGGAGCTTCTGCCGAAGATCATGAGAGAAGAAGCCTTGACATATCCATCCCATCAACATCCAGCAAGAAACAACATCCTCCTGCAAGGGCTGCAGTCCATGACAAGCAATTGGAATTCATAGGAAGAAAAATAATGAATTATTTGACCAGCATAATCAACCTTTGAAAACCCCCTAATGACCTCAGAGACAGAACAAAAGACCCATCATTGAGAGAGAGTCTAACAACGACCTCATCTGAGACAGACCCAACAGAGGCAGAGACAATCATCATGTCTGAAATGACTTAGGACAACAATTCCTCCAATAGTTACTAGAGTTCTGTGGTAGGGAACATGTCAAGGGTTTGCAACAGCAAGCCTCTTTGCAAGACAGTTCATCATTCCAGGTAAAGTCAGATTGTGGTGTCCCAGTTTGTACCATTTGTGCCTATTGCAAACTGTGCTCTGATCCTCTAAGAGACATGACGTGTGTGTCCTGCATGCTTGCCTGAGTTTTTGTGGAAACCTTGTTGTGAGCTTGTGGTCTGAGGTGCCTGTAACTGCAGAAGCTGAAGATTAACTTGTGTATTCCTCAACACATTCACAAGTGCTGTTGTTCACTGTGTGTTCTCCCTGTTGTCTTTTCTGCAGATCTGAAGCTTGTGATGTGATGAAAGGTGATCTGAAGGTACAAGTGTGAAGGGAATTTAGAGGAGAACATTAACAGAGCATTTCTGGAGCTGTGGCTATGGTGTGCCATGGGGTGTGATGGGATGATGTGTTTTCAGAAATTTTCTGAACAATTTTGCAATCCCAATTGTACTGGTTTACATGTATCAGTGACGTTTTACTGCAACAATTTGTTGTATCTTTGCTCTATTTCAAAATTTTATTTTTGTGATTGAACAGTAGTTTCTTTCTGTTGGATTCAGCAGTTCTGAGTTGGTGATGGTATTCAAGGCTTGATACAAAATTGGGTGTATGTTTGAAAACACCTAACATAAACACCCAGAAAATGTGGTGGAGATTTGTGAAAGTGATGAAACTATGCCCCCCCACCACCCCCAAAATCAGTGTTAAGAAGTGAACATCAAACATACAAGGAAAGAGATGATGACGAATAGACATTCATTATGAATGTGTGCAGATTATGTGTTAGGGAGGAAGTTTGATACCCATCATATGATCATGCTGATGATCTTATTTTTGAGCTTCAAAGTTCAAATACCGCATTCTACAAATCACAATTGTAGTAACATCCATTGGGATGTCATGTGGAATTTGCAGATGGCAGAAGTTACTTCTTCTTCTTCTTCTTCTTCTTCACTACTGATTTCAAGGAAGAACAACAAATCCTGTGGATTGGAGTGGAGGAGCACAACTCCAACACAAATCACCCCATGAAATTGTTATGTTTTTCTTTGGAAAGAAAAAATAAAAATGACAAATTGATTGTCTTCTTCCTGACTGTAATCAGATGGACCCTTCTCCTATACATAATGCTTTCTTGGCTTTGTTTTTTGTACAGGGAGACCATTATGTTATGCCCAGGGAGATCCTCTTATTTTTATACGTTCCCAATGCTCCCATGGAGGAAATAAAAAGGGAAGCTGTTTATGTACATGGAGGTTCCTGTACTCTTGAGGTTTGGAAAACACCCTTGGATTCATGCCCTTGGGTGGCCCTCCCCTTGGGGAACCCATTTGTACAGGAACCTCACCCTACAACATTAACTTAGAGCATGTTCCGCAGCAGCCGCAGCAATAAAATGTCCTCCACAATACATCTTGGATGAAAATGTGAAAATATTTATTTGCATGAAATATGGTAATAAAATAGTGAAAAACTCTTTAGGTTCACACATATGCACAAGTTAATAGTGCCTCTCAAAGGTGCCAATAAAAAGAAATGATTTTTTTTTTGATTGGCCAACGATAGTGACTAGTCAAGATAGGGAAATATAAATAGTTTCTCATTTATTGTAGTCCTTTTTTTTTAATGTTTTTGGGTGGGGATGAGACATATTTAACATCGCATGTTGGAGAGGATAAATTTTAGTGATGATGATTCATTAAAGTTGGTTTAGGTAGAGCAATTTTAGATGAATCAAAATCCATAAGTGTACCTTTTGGATGACAATTCAAAATCAGAGTACATTTAGTCAGGCTTCAAGTAAAGAAGAATGGAAAGGCTTTGTTTCAAACTTGTGTCTTTTCACTGTTTTTGTTTTCAACACCATAGTCATGAGTAGATTTGCATTACCTTATGCACCAACTTGCATCTCATTTCTCTTCAATTGAAATTAAAGTTTAGTAAAATTTTGAATTAAATACAAGAAATTCAATTGAATTCAATATTTTCATTCAAATGGAACCTAAATTTCACTAAACCAATTCTTTTTTTCCATTAATTGATTGGGATTGGTATTGCATAGTAGTGTGAAAACCAAGTATTGATAAATGCCCAAACAAGGGATGCTACTAGACATGCTCTTACTTTGTAGGTAAATATTTCAAATGAATTTATCTTATCTTTATGTTGCTTGATTAATACATATGGGTAGATGACAAATATGTTGGGTGGGTATTGAATTTTGAACATATTAGTTGGTCATGGTTATGTTGGAAATTAAGCTCCACTCAAATAAAAATATTGAATGCCATTGCATGCAACTTGAATTGGAATTCAATTCAAATATATTCAATTGAAATATGAATTGAATCCAGATTACATTAAATTCAAATCCAATTGAATAGAAGTGGGATGCATATTTAAAGTAGAAAGCATTTAATTTTTTCTTTTCATTTTCATCTCTCATGAATATGATATTGTTAAAAAAAGTTGATTTTGAAAAGACAAAGATCCAAAAATACACCATTTCATATAATTTAGAGAAAATTTTAAATAAAAATCTATTTTGGTAGGATAAAATAATATAGAACCCTATAGTTGTCCTCCCTTTGACATCAGACTTTTGACATTTGTGTAATTTGTGGCCACAACTTAATGCCAAATTGTAATTTTAATGTAATACCTATGACTAATGTTCAACATTAAATAATTCACAACAGGAGAAAATTTTATTGATATTTGTCAAAATTTTTGAAAATTGAAAACCATTGAGTTACTATTACAAATGCATGACACAAGATATATTTTGCATATTTATTCCTCAACTGTTTTAAATTTGGAAAATTAAAATTGAGATTACTGAACCTTGTTTTTTTAAATAAATAAATATTTGATAAAAAAACTGTTGAACATTAGTTGTAGGTATAATATGTGCCCCAATAAATACCACACACTATATACATTGTAATTGATGAAACCACAAAATTTACCTCACACGTGTATATGTCTCACCCAATGATCATTAGCAAATCAACTAAAACTTTAAATCCAAGAACTACAAAATGGGCAGTAAAAAACTTAATTTAGTTACAATGAAAGGCCAAGTGATGCAAGATAGCTTGTTGGACTGTTGTGCTTTAGGTATTGTAATGCCATTTTTTGTGATGTGGGAGTGATTGCAAATTGCAATTGTTATACTTGACATTGAAGCCATAGACCATGATCTGTGCACTACAATTGTACAATGATCATCATCAACAAGTAGCAAGATCAAATCCCCCCCCCCAAAAAATAAAAGTAAAAATTGATGATCAAGCTACACTAAGATTCATCAGCAAGAAGGTAGATTAGATCTTTAAGAAGAACCCACAAGAATTCATCATAACCAAACTACACTGATTATGAGCATGTTGAACCTAGATCAAATCCCCCAAGAAAAAACCCCCAAGAAATTCTATTGCTACTTTAAATTTACTAACATCCAATCTAAGTGCCAAGATAATTCAATTGTGCACTTTATCTTACTTACACCAACATGATCTAACCATACAATCTATCTCTGGACAAAGAGCTTATAAAGAGCTTGATCTTTATTAAGAGCAAGTGTAATCTTATACTTAAAAACATAATATATTATAGTGAACTTGCTACTAGATCACCATCTCGCTGCACCTAGGAGCTGAAGATTATAGCTGATCTCGAGTCCAACCTCAAGCTCAAAAGCAGCAGGACAGATCTGATTATTATTATTATTATTTTCAGCTTGAACAAAAAGAAAACACTTGACATCTACTAATATATATTACATGACAAACTACTAATAATATATTAGATTAATAATAACAGGTAGAGGCTGCTAAGGGAAACTGTGAATATTCATGCAATATAAAAGATAAGATAAAACTCAAACTCAAACTCTAGTTGTGCTGCTCAGCTCAATGTGGCATGCTAGTAATAACCTCCATTCTGCAAAAACCTGTGTGGAGCTACATGCACATGTGGAGCCGAGTTAGCAAGCACTTATTGAAGCAGAGATAAGCTAGGGATGATGATGGTGATGATGATAAGGGATGGATTTCTAGACATGTATGTAGTAGATCTAGGACCAGCTAGTTTAAGATCTCTAGAAAGTCTTTTATAACTACTATTACTACTGGAAATAATTAAGTATTGTTTTAGTAAATTCTAAAGTACTTATATAAGACTCTGCTCATCATGCATGCATGCATGCAGCTCTAGAACACAATAATATTCTTATATATAACTAGTGGTATATAATATAGCTGAATTATTTTCAAATAGAGAGAGAGAGAGAGAGGGAAAATATTATTATTATGGGGTATTAGTTAAGAGGACTTATAAGAGAGGAAGAGCTATTATTATTAATTAGGCTGCTGCTGTAGTCGCGTGGAGTCGAGTTGCAGCGTCACTCGATGTTGCTGCAGCTGGTATAATTCTGATCCCATACATTTTACAAAGATTTATATAGAGAGCACGAGAGAGACAAGCGCCCATTGCAGTAGCAGCTGCCAACCTTCCACCATTGCGTTGGGGAACCCACCACCAATACTGACCACCACTCAGTGAAGTAGAGAAAAACCTACGGTCTAATAGTGTAGAACACTGCAAACTACGGAGCTCGTGAATCTATATAATGTTCTGCAAACACATATATAATATGCTACCGATTCGCACTAGTAATGAGCGCGAGAATTAGTTAATAGAGAAAGACTAGAGAAAGAAAGCGAGAGAAAAAGAGAGAACAGAGTGCCGATCGCTTGTCGACTCAAAAATGCGACAGCGGTACGTTGCACGGAGTTCCTGAAACTATATAATATTACACTGTGTTTGCAGCTATGTCTAGTGATCTAAAAGGAGAAGATTCAGATGCGTAATCTGGGATCCGAGGACATCATCCGCATGCACGATCCCCGCGTGACGCTGATCGAATACGACATTAAAAGAATTGTCCGATCATGTCTGCAAGTGCCAGTAGTGAATCGCTACTGTAATACGACAAGTAGCTCTAGATCATCATATGTACTGATGGTGGTGGTGGTGGTGGTGGTGGTGGTGGTGGTGGATTGTCTCTAGCTAGTTGGTGAAAGATGGAAAACCAACCGCAAGCTGCTTGAGTCTCCGCGTGCGTCTGACCGATTTGCAATCGATCTCGGACTTGATGCAGCTGGGTGAAAGTTCGGCCGATATTCATGACTGAAGTACCTGCCATGGTGCAATGTTAACCCGATGGCGCGGGGATTCCTGACCCCGTGAATTGTAGGTCCCCGGCGTGACAGACAGACGATCAGAAGAGTATTCAGAATCAAGTAGCTCCTGATCCGGAATTACATCCCATGGTGATGTGTTGTCGAACTGATCAAGAAGAGGTAAGTTGAACAAGTAGTCGTCGATATCCGAAGTATTTGGACTTTGCGCAACTACCTCTTCTTCCCGCGGAGAGCCTGCGACACTATTGCAAGTATCGACAGTAATCCCGGCCGCCGACAAGCTCGATTCGCCAGTGGAGCGCAAATCTGCGGGTGTGTGGAATGGGCTTCCCGCGTACGTGGGACTGTCCGGAACTCCGCCGTTCGTCATACACGACGAGCTGTGCTCTGGGCTGATCGACACAAGCAGCTCCTCCGTAGCAGCTGCCTCCACGGAGCTTAGGACTGGTCGCGGCAGGGATTTAGGTGGATGAAGCTCTTCTGGGGAAAGACAAGGGCTCCCGGAGAGCGAGCTAAGCCCGGAGTTTTCAGGATCAGAGAGCGACGGTCGGCTTGATATCGTCGAAGTGGAAAGCCCGGGCCGATTGCTGTTCTCCGCCTGCCTAGGAAAGTTGAGACGAGCACCGTCTCCCCTGTACTTGTACACAGCTTCGTCGTATTTCCGAGCTGCTTCTTCCTCGGTATCAAACGTTCCCAGCCACTGCCGACGCTCCCTTCGAGGACGTCCATCTTGCGGAATTCGCATCTCAGCAACCCATTTCCCCCACTTTCGCATCCGCACTCCTATGTACTTTTTCTTCGACGGAGGGCCAGCTCCCTGCTGCAATAGATGCTTCTTCATCATCGCCAGTTGATGTCCTGGCAGCCCCAAGCTGGCCTCACAATAGCTACTCGACGTCGCGGCCAGTTGGTTGCAGAACCCTTGACGTGGCAGATACTCAGAAATCCTCGTGGAGGGTTGATCGCCCGGTCGATCGACTAGAGCTCCAGCTTTAAGAAACTGCTGGAGTCGTAGCTGCTCTAGGTGCTGTTGGTTTAATAGATCTTGAATGAAGATCTGTAGAGGCCGGGATGATGCAGCAACATTGATCACCTGCTGATCCTGCGGGAACTCACCTTGCAGTCCAGCTCCCAAATCCGCAGAAATGGAAAGTTGACCATCAGGAATAGAGCCCACAGGAACAACATCCTGCAGTTGACGGCCAGCTGCTTGGCTGCAGCCAGAATTTACAAACCCTGCAAAGTGCTGCAGCGGCTCAGCTTGTCGAGCTGAAGGAGCTGCTGTTGCTGGCCATGCAGGGACGAGATCAGCTGGATCATCTTGAGAGTGAAGCTGCTGCAGGCAATCAGGCGCATAAGCAAAAGAAGGTTGAGATGGCGCCCCTACATGATTATATGCAGTACTGTAGAGGTGATCGTAGCTTGAACTCCGCAAGACTAGTGATGCCACTGGAAGCTGGTGATCCCCATATTGAGCAGTGGCAGCTGCAATTCTCTGCTGGATGCCGAGCTCGGGCAACGGTATCTCCGTGCAGTAAGAAGATGAGGTTGAACTCGACGAAGATTGTCTGCCCGGTGTGCTCGCATCCTCGCAATCAAAGAAATAGCTGCGATCACACGTCGGTGATGACAAACCTTGTACACTAGCGTAATATTGCCCTGGAGCTGCACGATCATAGCACAGCTCGATTCCAAGTTCACCACTGGCGGGATTCTCAAAGCTGGTGCAGCTGCTCATGTCTGCGGATGCATAAGATTCCTGATTTCTACCAAAACTATTATTTGTGCAAACCATTTCTGCAAAGCAGCTACTGTTAGTACTATAATCAGCTTCTGCAGCTGCAACATGGGAAAAATACTGTCTAGGAAACATGGTACAGGAGGACGACTCGGTGATCGAGGAAGAAGAAAGCAGATCAACACTAGTACTAGGACTTCCAAAACCTGCCATTGTACAGTTCTAATTCTTCTACAACTCTTCTTAGAGTGTAAAGTCGAGTACTACCTACGAGTACTTCCGACACAATATTATACCCACTCAACACCAGATCTATAGTAGAATATCGATCGATTCCAAGTATCAGAGTTCGAAGAGAAAGTATTGAGTTTGGTATGTGTGTGTTTTGTTTTCTCTCAACTGATCATCATCCTTGCACGCGGGAATCTCCTTTCTGAATCTGGGGTTTGAACTGCTATACAGAAATTTCAAGCTGCTGCTGCTGTAGACGACATAAATAAATATATTTATGTTGTCGACATTAACAGTACCCGGAAAAATCACGATGTGCTGATCAACTCCACTGAAGCAACCACTTTAATCTTCTTCCTTGACGAAGAGAAGAAAAGAAATGGTGACGAGGAGGTCCCAGTTAGACTAAAAATGAGAGAACTCAGCTTGCAGGAATCAAATAAGTTGAGATAATTTACACACACACACACACACACAAATCTCTTCTAAGATCTCTTTGAACTTGCAGATGAGTTTGGAATATCGATCCTAGTCTCTGTATGTACTGTACCCTCTGATGTCGAGATGCGAAGACGTGAAGTACTCGTACTATTTCTGAACTCCTACTACTACTGATTCTAGTAGACACTCGACTCAACACTAAAAGTTTCTACACTTTCTAGAAAAAAACTGCTTGCAACAAAATCTAATTAGAAACCAAAGGATGGTCAGTGATGCGCAATCCTGGACGTGAGAACGAATTAACGTGCTCTATCTTGTTACAAATAGATCTGCGCTTGGCACTGCACTAGAGAGAATTTACAATTTACAATATGAACACAAAAAACTGCACAGAGAGAGAGAGAGAGAGAGAGAGAGAGAAACTGAGACGAAAAAAAAGAAGGGTGACACTGATGAGAGAGAGATACGGAAATTGCAACAATGGAAGCAAATGAGTGCCTAGCCGACCCAAACCCACCCAAAGTGCCTAGCCTATGTGCAAGAAGAAAGAAAGAAAGACGTCGAGGAGAAAAACAACAACACCAACAACAACAAGAGAACTCAGAAACTTTGAAGTGCAGAACTTTGCGTGTGAGAGGTTCTAAACCAAAACTCAGTGCCCAGCCCGTCCCCTCCCCCCCCCGCGCTTCCCTTCCCGGCGCTGCAAGTGCCTAGCCTGTGATGTGAGTGCCTAAACTAGTGCAAGCGGATTGCTGGAGAGATCCGAGCAAGCAACCGCGGTGCTCTCTAACCCCCCAGTGCCTACACACACAAGAAAGAAACAAAGAAACAAAGAGGAGAGCGCAAATCGTAGACTCAAGGTTTTTGTTTTTTTCATAAACAAAATGTTTGCTTCCTTCTCCTCTTTTATAACTCTTTACAACTCCCCCTCTCCTTCCCTCCCCCCTAACTTACTACTCCTGACCCTCCCCCAACCCCCAACTCACTAATCCCATCCACACACACTAATCTTCTCCATCTCCTCCTCATCACAAGTTCACCACACTATCATTCTTAGAAATTATAGTGTCCTATTATTATTGTAGTTGCAAGTTCTTTCCCCCAAATAAAATGTTGGCTCCTCTCTCCTTCCGTATAACTCCTTGGGCAACTTCTTCTCTCTAATTCCTTCCCCCATTGACTTACTATTCCTGACCCTGCCCTAATCCCCAACTCACTAATCCCCCACCCACACACACTAATCTCCTCCATCTTCTCCTAATCACAAGTTCACAACACTATCATTCTTCAAAACTATAGTGGTTTTTCCCCCAAATAAAACGTTGGCTCCTCTCTCCTTTCGTATAACTCCTTGGGCAACTTCTTCTCTCTAATTCCTTCCCCCACTAACTTTTACTACTCCTGACCCTTCCCCCAATCCCCAACTCACTAATCCCCCACCCACACACACTAATCTCCTCCATCTTCTCCTAATCACAAGTTCACAACACTATCATTCTTCAAAATTATAGTGGTTTTTCCCCCCCCCAAGAAAATGTTAGCTCCTCTTTCCTTTTGTATAATTCGTTGGGCAACTTCTCCTCTCTAATTCCTTCCCCCACTAACTTGCTACTCCCTACCCTCCCCCAATCCCCAACTCACTAATCCCCACCCATACACACTAATCTCCTCCTCCTAATTACAAAGTTCAAAACACTAAGGGTAGCCCAGGGTAAGCTTTCACCTTGACCAGCCTTTTATTGTTTTTGGGTTGAAATTTGGCACTTTTGCAAAATTTTGGAATACCCTACTACCTTGGCATTAGGGGTTTTTTTTTTTTTTCCCCCAAATTTGTGAGGTAGGGGAGTTGGTTTTTCTTTGAACAGTAGCCAAATAAGAGTAGTTAGCCAAATTTGGCTACTGCTCAAAGACAAAAGTAGAAAAAGTTTAGAAATCAGGCTATATCTTGAAGACATGCTACAACCTATTGTCTAAATATGGCACTTCATGTTTTCTTGCTCAATATCTGGCGACTATGGGCAATTTTTTCCCAAAAAAGAGAGAAAAAGCCTTTGTACTTGTCTCAAGGGTCTTTTTTTTCATCAACAGGTTGCGAAATTTCTCCCAAAAATTCACACTGCTTCAATACTAATTATATTATTTTCAGAAATGTTGATTTTTTCTAATTTTTTTTCTCAAATAAAAAATAATTGTAGAGGAAAATATTGAAGATTTTCAAGAATATTCTAATTGTCAAAATGAAAAATGAAAAATTAATTGATTATTTGACAAACAAGTGGCGAAGCTGCCAAGATACTACAATATTTTTCTTGCAAATTCAATGATTTTTTTGTAAATAATTCACCAAAATTCGAAAAGAATTTTTAAATCTTTAAAAATGCCAGCTTTCTATACATGCTTCAAGTACATAGCCAAAAATATATGTGGACATTTTATTTGATTTTTTTCCTTTCATATTTAAATTGATAGGTGAATTTGGTTAAATTTTCAGCTTATGTATGATCACCACCTTTGCTATATCAGAAAATTGTAAAACAAAACATTGATAGTGACCATAAAAAAAAATTATTAAAATTTCCAAAATTCAATTCATTTTCAAAATTTTTGATTTTTTTAATGTTTTAAATCAGTGATTTTGTCTTACAAAATTTTATGTCATTTTTAAAACCAAAGCATTGGGGAAATTTGTGGATTTTTTTTTTCTTGTGTAAATTCAATTAATTTTTAGATTTTTGTTGGAAAAAAGGTTGAATAAGACCTTTTTCAATTATGTTATTGTCATATGAGTAACGAAATTATTTGTATCAGTGTAACCTAGGATAATTATGGTAGTTTTCACTACTTTGACAAGTTTCAACACTTTGTTAGTAGAATTTTATTTTTTGGTAAATTATCATCAAAATTCCCCATTGGCCAAGGGCTGACCACATCAATGAGGAAAAAAAGTTGAATATTTTAACCTTTTCACCAAAAACCTTATGTGCCATCATCACTAACGTCAAATAAATGCATGAAACCTATCAAATTGCTTATTAAAGTGCATTTGAACCATTTGATCACCAATGTATTCAATAATATCAAAGAGTCCTTACCATAGTTAAACCCTTCACATTGTTGAATCTCACCACCCTCCCCCTCCCTTACCCCCTTCCTAAACAACTAATTTTGATCACCTACTCATGAGTCTCAACTCCCTCTATACACCTCTTGCAAGTTACGACTCACCTTAGATTTTGCAAGGATTTTGAACCATGAATGTGTTTGTTTTAAATGTTAGTGATGAAGCTAAAAGGAAGAACATTGCAAACTTGCATTACAAGTTGCAATGTAATTGTTGTGCAATGTGTAGTTATCTTGAATGTTGGTGATGATAGAGAAATGTTGCAAGTTGTAGTAATTGACTAAAGACTTTTAAAGTCTCATAATAAATTGTGAGAACAACTTTAACAATGCAAGGTGAACTATGAATGTGAGTTGCATTTTGCATTTTTCTTTGAAGTTTGTGTACATTTTGATTTTTGCCTTGTTGTTTATTATGTTCCTTGTCAAAATTGAATATGTTTAAAGTTTAAAGTTTCTAGACTTTAAAGACTCAAGTGCAAATCAAAATGTTAGTGCATTCCATCCTAGTTGATGAATCAATGATTGTCAAAATTCAAAATGTGACTAATCTTGGTTGTCTTTCATCCTTGTTGTTGAATTACTAAGTGTTAAAGTTTGATTGTATGAATGTGTAGGTATGAGCTTTGAGGTTTGTGTCCAAAATCCAAATTGCACCACAACAATCTTGAGCCCCAACTTGCAAGATTTCCAATTTAGGTAAGACTCACGATCTTTAACCTTTAGGCTTTAATCTTGTGTTTATTTTGTTCCTTTATGGATTTGATTTGTATGTCAAGTTTCAATTCTATGCATTTTGAATTGCACAAATGAAAGTTGACTCTCATTGTGATAAATTAAATTGTTGTTTTGGTATTTGTGTTCTTGTTTTTTATGTTCATTGCAAATGTTAAGGGTTCAAAAATAAAACATTTTAGGGTTTAAGGCTTTTGAACTTCAAATTGAATTTTTTTGGGTCAATTTTACAAATTGACATTTGTTGGTTTTTTTTTATAAGTTGACACATTATGGTCAATATTTACTTATCATTATTATTATTACTTCAAAATCAACATTGCTAGTTAATTTTTATAAGTCAACATTAAAGTTGTGAAACAATTTGCAAGTTTCAAAAAACATTATGTATACACATTTAGCAAATTACACCATGATCCACAACATGTTTTCCCCTAGGATTCAAATAAGCCTTCTAATCATGACCTTCATTTGAATGTTTCTTATTTTAGTTTAATGTTTTTTTTATAGATTTTATTTGTACTTTATGAAATTTGAATTACATTTGAATTTCAAGTTTTAATATGGTTTTTTTTAAACCTCTTAAACCTTCAAGCATCTTCAAGTTTCATTGTTTATTTGGTCAAAAGAATAAAGTAGTTAGTAATGTTGCTAAAAACAACAATTAATGTGTTATGAAGGCTATGAAAGACAACTTGGGAAGTCAATTATGAAGGAAAAAAAGCCCATCCAAATTGATATGATCTTTGAAGTTTCAAAACCTAAAATAACCTTAAAAGAAATTGAGATTAAGTAGAAAAGAAAAGGGTTTATGAATTAAATTAAAATTTTCAAAATGTCTTAACTACAAAATTGCCTAGGCAAAAAGTGTCTTTAGTGAAGACATGCTTGATGGTGCAAGATTTGCACAAAGGTTGTGGGTAAGGAAAAACTTCTTGTTCCCAAGTTTAACTCTTTTTCTAAACATGCTAGTAGGAAGAAAATTACTTCCCCCATGTTTGGTGTTTCTAAATGTACATTTTATTACATCAATGATTGTCAACATGCTAAGAAAGAATTGCATTGTGTTTTTAAAAGTGGGGAAAGTGTTTTGGATAAGGTTATGTAAGGTGTGGCACATGAAGGTTTGAAGAAAGACATTGAATTTGCCACAATTTTCTACCTACTTCAAAAGGAAAGCCCATGTTTGAATATGAAAGCATGAAGGACTTGTTATAATTCCTTCAAGTGAAAAACTATCCATAGAAATGTTGATAATCCGAGTTAATTGTCCTTGCATGCATATGTCATCAAAAATTGGTTTCAAATTCCAATCTTGTCTCCTTTGAAAAGGTGATTGAAAAAATGATTTTAGAAATCTCACAATCATCATTTAAACATTGTTGATTGTTAGTGGTTTAACAAGTGATTCATTATCCTTTAAGCTCATTTGTTTTGGAGTTAGTGGTGTGATTTTTTTCAAGGTGCCAAGGCTAAAGTTACATGGCAAATTCAATTAAATTACGCTCTTCACATGCAAGGCATCCATTGCATTGAAGGAAATGAATAGCTCGATGAAGTTGGCCAAAGTTCGAGATGTCCTTATTGTCAACTATGTGGCAACAATCAAGTTTTGTCAAATAGATCTATTTTCACATGGACTGTAACACTACTTTCAAGTCCAATGTGTTTTATTCTTTCAAGTCTTTGGTGGGTTCCTCCCATGAGCACCTCATCATGTGGTGGATACAAAACTTGAATATAGGAATGGGACACTTAACCTTTGATTGCAATGGGCAACACATTTGGTTGAAGCATTTTGACCAACTAACAAGGGTTGTGAGGTTTTTGATAAAAAAAGGTACACATTTAGGTTGTGAAATTGTGAAAAACGAAATGAAATAATTGAATTCTTAATTTTGAAATTGCAATCTTGTTTTCTTTCACATGATGTTATGGAAGCTTCGAGGGTGGTTTTCTTTCAATACTAGATGACAAACTATGAGGAATCTTTCAAAAAACATTTCAATGTGATTATGAAAGTTCAATATTGCTACCCCAAGGGCCAAGAAGGTGGAATCATGGTCAAAGGACCCAAATGCACCAAGGTAAAAGTCCTTTTCCAAGGATTGCACATGACACATGTCATGTATGTGTTGGTTATAACTTAAAATTTTATAATTCGGATATCCCATTTAACATTGCATTTTAAATATAAATAAAATTTGACTACAAATTAATATTAGATCATGTATATTATCCATTCATGCCCTCTATCACATATATATGAACAACTTTTGTTAAAACCATATTTTCAAAATCCACAATTTTCAGAGTCAAAACCATTTTTGAGACAAATGTGTTCAAATGGGTTATAAAAACAATTTTCATCAATTGAAGTCCTTTTGTCATTCTAATCATCGATGGGAAAATCCTTTCCAATTTTAAAAGGAATGGTGCACATTTGGTAGGAAAAAAAAATGTTTGAAAAAAATAAGGACTATCCAATCTTGAAGTTTGAGAGCTTTGAACATGTAAAAACATTTTCGATTTATGTTAAGTTTTGAGCATGTAAGCTTTGCAATTAATGAAAAATATTCCAAAAACATTATGACAATTCAAACTATTATGTTTCCCTTTTGATCTTTCAAACATATAAAAATACAATTTTAAAAAATTTCCACTCACTTGGGTGGGTCCTTTGACTGTGATTTTTCCCAAGAAGATTGGCCCTAATCAAACGTTGGTACTAGCGGCCCTATCTTTTATTATTGTACCGAAACATGGCATCCATGACTAGACACATACAATTACACAAGACATAAATAATTAGATATGACATACATGAGAACTTTGATTTGAATATAAATGGCGTAAGCAACTAGCTTAGTAAAAAAAAATCAATCATGGATGCCATGTTTTGATGTAATGGTCTTTGGATCTACAAATATCATTCTTCAAATTAACAATGAATTGCAATGCTACATCAACCATGGGTCCTCCTTACACTATGAATCATATGGCCTAGCTTTGGAGATCTTTAACCTCTTCAAAATCAATTGCACATAAGCTACTAGAATATTTGAAGTTGGCAAAAATTGCCATGGTCCAAGATAATGGTTTTGTTGAGAATGAGAAATGCTTCAACAATTTGAATTTTATCAAATTCAAGCTTCGCAACAAATTGACAACTTTTATCTAAGACCTTGTGGTGTGAATGTTTATTCAATAATTTTATATGATGAAAAATATTCCATACCAATAGGCAGATGTAGCTTAAAAAGATATGCAAACCTACTATGGCTTTGACACATAATTTTTGTTTGGGTAAGCTAAGGTCTAATTTTGTTCCTTTAGCCTTCAATTTCAAATATCTTAACAAGATTGATGTCTCTTTTGAATTTTCTTTTTTTTTTTGGTGATAGTAAGTTAGTAAATAGTAAATTCTACCAAGTTTTATAATTATGTATGGTGTTTATGCTTGTTTTGTGTTGTTTTTGCAAGCAATGTGTGATAGTGAGTAGTCGAGGGGTTCAATTCCCTCACAAGTCATGTTGCACAAATCTCACCTCAAGAAACTTTGCTAATAGGATGTTTAGAACATTTAAATTTTTTAGGTCAATCCAACACACAATGCCAAATTAAACTCCATGGCATATTTTGAGACGTAACCAAACAAATCATAATTTTTTTATAAAAAAAATCACCAAATGTTTTGAAAATAAAAAACCAAATCACCCACCCATCATACAAACATTTTCACCAAACTAGCCATGCAAGCCATGGTGAATGCTTCCTTGCCAAGATAGCTATTTCTGAAAGTTGAAAAAAAGAAAAAAGAAAAAACCTTCACCTCAACTTCATATTTTTCATAAAAAATTCATTTCAATATTTAAAGAAAACTTTAATGAGAAAATCAACACCAAGGCAACACATAAACTAAAAAAAAAATTATAAGCTTGACCAATTATAACAACCAGCTCTTGGCGGAATGGCTCTCTGCCCCTTTAGTAGAGCAACTTCACACAAGCAGCAAATGTTAAAATACGAAACATTCCATGAAATTCCCCGGCAAAATGGACTTGGTGGACATTCCGGAAAATGTGAGTCCCAAATGAAAACTACACGGTTTCGGAAACTGCCATAGTCTGTATAGGAAGGAACTATGGCAGTTTCCAAACCGCGTAATGTTCATTTAGCACACCTAACTACCTCCTGTTCTTCCTCTTAATCACAATTACTGTAATTCTACTTGACCACAAGTCAAGTAAATCATAAACTCATAATTGCATGTCTAATCCATTCATCCAATCCATCCATCCATCCATCCATCCATCATCTCTTCCTCATCCTAATCACAGGACATTTACACTGTTCATAATAAGATGTTCTGAGTCAGTGATATTTTTTGTGGTGAAATTCTTGCAAAATTTTGACCTTAAAAAATTAAAAAAGGAATTTGCCGTCGAAATTCCATTGTAGAAGTGGAAAATTGCCACAAATTATAGCTTCTTTTCCAAATTGTCAAATTTACCAAATTTTCCAAGGAAAAGAAATACCACATGTTGAAATACAATCTAATTGTCAAAATACAAATCTGGCCAATAAAATAAATAAAAAAGACTTCTACCAAATATACTGTAGTAACATAGCACATTTGGCACTAAATAATTATGAAAAGAAATTCAGAACTTTTGAGAAATTATTAAAGGTGGACTTAAATAAAAATGTACGCCTTAATAATTTCTTAATGGTTATGCTGAAATTTAGGGAAAATAAATATTAGATATTCAACGTCAAAGAGTCAAATCTGCGTGGGTACGATGGTCGCATGGAGGATTTGGGTGAACTAGAATCATCGGTTACTTCTGTGAAGGGTTAAGATGGACCCATATAGCCAGGCCCCCCCCCATCTTAGGCAACAAAAAATGCAACAAGTTGACAAAGAGTGTCCCAGAAATCAGCTATAAACTAATTTATTAATGGCCCAAGCAATTACACACTAATTGTTGCAACAAGTTTCTTCAAAGGAAAATTTTAAACAAGATCTATTTAAATATTATACATTGTTGCCACATGACTTTGCTTCTATCTTCTAGTAACTTAGTTCAGAGTCCGTGTCACATTTGTCAATATTTTTCAACTATGTCGGTATTTGGTTAGAGAGGTGGGAGCTTCCCCACCTTACCGATCGCTTTTGTTCATTTGCCACCTTCTTTCCCTGGCTCATTAGCAGCTTTTCATTTTTGGGTGCTTTTGTGTTCATTCTTGGTTTGTTCTTTTGTGGAAAATGGAGCCCAACACTTCCTTTAACGTGTATTAATTAGTTCCAAACAATTGACGAGATGGGCCACCATAGTGAATCAAATCACCAGGGCACCATCCATTGGATGTGCCCAGACTGGGTTATGGATGAACCCCAAGTGTTGGGTTTCACCTTAAAAAATTGTCTAATAGGTAGGTTAGCATGTAAGAAAATAGGTTGCTATGAGGTAAGTAGATGTATGTAGATTGTTACAATGTAGGTAAGGGCTATTGGGTTGTTTGGTTCATTTGGTAGGAAATTTAACAACTTAACTAACCACCATGGTTAGCTAGGGAAGTGAAACCCAATGGAAAAGTGTTGCCTATCCAACCCACCATCTGTTCATCCCTCATGTGAGCTTGGTGGTTGTTGGTTCACTCGGGTCATAGAGTTGATGTGTAGTTTTGATCACACTACCTACCAAGCCATATATAAGACCTTATAGTTTATCATCCAAGCTTTTCACCCCCAAATAGATAAGAATGTTGTATGGTCGGACCCTATGACAAACAAGTTCAATATCAATGGTGTTCATTGGCCTTTGTTTGGTATTGTTGGTGCTTAGGCTACCGATGGTCTATCTTGGTATGTTTAGTGCTTAGGCTACAATTGTTGCCTCAATTGTGGTGTTTTGTTGTTGCTATTGTTCAAGGTAGGTTATTTTGGGTTTCGTGAAGTGTGTGCAATTGGGGGATGTGTGGGGTAGGGATGGGTCACACACAATATATGTGTCTTTACTCTTTACATTGTTGACCTTGCCGATATCTTTATGCAAGTAAATCCGTTTAAAATCTTTGTAACCTGTTTTGGGGGTTCTACTTTGATACTTCCGTCATTTTTTCTGCCCCTTTGTGGGGGCGCTTGGTGGTGGTCCACCACGGAACCATGCCATTATTCAAAAGCATGCTACTCACGGTAGGAGAAAGTAAAATATAACACCCATTCAAAAGAATATATGTGTGGAAAAAAGTCATGTTTGTAAACGAATGGGCCCTAGTGGACCCACTTGGCCATCTTCTCGCCTTAATAGGCTCATCACATTTCTAGACGGAAACTAAAGCCCCTTCCATAGTACATTAAAAGCCAGGGACACCAATTTGACCCATGCTGCAATGTTCCCATGAGTTCTCCCAGCAGTTCCCCTGCCTTTAATGTTAGATAACAGATGGGGTCCTTTCAATTCTGACACCCATTGGCACCCATGAGCTCACCTGAACGGGCTGATTGCGGGGAGCCAGAATCAGCAATACCCGACCCATTTGAGTTATCCCTAAAGTCAGGCGATTAGGGGGTGAGAATGGCCAGTTTCAGCATAATAGGGCATCAAACACGTCACTATGAATGAAAATTTTACAAAACAAAATAAGGGGGACCCAAACTAGTTTTTCTACTAATTTTGGTTGTAAATTGAGTTTCATCTTGTCTTTGCTTTTTCTTGTAGCGCCTCCACTGCTGCTACATATATTTTCACTGCTCCTACCTGTACAACTACTATAATCACTCTCGAACCTTTGTGCATTAAATGCTGAGTTTCAGCATTTCATACTGAGATTTAATAAAATTTCCTTACTTTGCGGAGACCGCTGAAAGAGGGGATAGGGGGTGAAAGTAGGCCCAAGGACAGGGGTGAAGACAGGGTGACTTTACAAATAACTCTATTATCTAAGGGATTTTGAGGGTGGATTTTGCCAAATTCCAGGAATTTTATATTGTAAATTGGAACCTTCTCGAAGGAAGTGCCAATTTTGAGGGATGCAACATCTTTTGAGAAAATTTAACTTAACTCTTCATTTGAACAGAATATTTCTTATAAAAGCCTTTATGCAAGGGAAAGTCGCCCCCGGGGTGCAGCAAAATGCACCAGAGGATTCTGCGCCTGAGGACCTGCATTCTTTAATTATAGAAAAGGCCATGGCCCATGCTTCGAAGTCAGATGAAATCACAACTTAGAACCAAACCAAGGCTTCAACATGCACACCCATACTCTCAATGTATGGGGGAGTACTAGCTGAAGAAAAAAATGGTCATAAATAATATTTGGTTTCACCTTAGTAACCAATTCTGTAGGAAATAGGTCTCATATGTAGGTAGATAGGTAGGAAAATAGGTACTTACTAGGTAAGTTGATGGTTTATACATAGGCTACCTACCTACTAACAACCTTCTTGTGAGTTGTTAGTAGGTAGGTAGGAAAAAAAAAGAAACTAAGCTAACCACCATGGTTAGCTAGGGAACAGGAATCCAATGGAAAACTGTCTTCTGACCTTTTACCATTCATCCTTCATGGTGCGCTGGTGTTGCTTTGTTTGTTGGGAAGGGGGCACAGGGAGTTGGATTTAGGGTTCTGGGTTCCTTCACTTGGAAAAGGATGAAACTCATTGAGATGAATGGTAATTGATTGAGTTCTCAAATAGCACTACATGTTATCCCATATCTTTTAGGCACAATTCAACTTCCATCCATATAAAACTATAAAGGTGTTGTCAAAGATAAGCTTATATGTGTATGTACTTTGGGGAGGAAATCTTTCTAGGGTTTTATGTTGGGGAGGGGTGCCCATTGTTTCAAAGAGATTTGTGATGGGCCAATCAAAGTGGCTCCTTCAAACTATAAAATAATAAAAAACAACTATGGATGCACTAGCCCCCAGCTAACTAATAGAGGACACAATATGCAGCCATAATAATAGTATCTATGGTTGAAAATTCTATTCAACTCCTATCTCCTATTTCAAACAAACCATAAGTTAAATTGTGAATTTTCATTGTAGGGTGTCCAAAAATGTGATGACAAGCCAACCCACCTTTTTCCATTAGACACGGCCCAAGTAGGTGGGGATGAGATCTCCTACCTACCTTGTCCTTGACCACCACATCAATATTTGCTCCTCACCACATCAAATGTACACCAATAAATAATGTCAATATACCTCGATTGAGAACCTTTCAACTCAACATTTTGCTTCTATAAAGTCACCTTTGAACCTGCCTGAGTGACCCAGCACCCACCAGTGCACCATCCAAAAAATCCCATTCTGGGATTCCAACCCACTATGAGTTCCATCCGTCAGTTTAGGTTTAGGGTTTAGGATTTGGACTCACCTCCGTCGCCAGCAACTTTAGCATTTGGGTTTACTTGTGACCTTGGAATAGGGTTTAGCTTTAAAACATTTTGAGATCGGACAACTTGAGCTTGAGGAGCGAGGAGCTTGAGGAACATGACCAGCAATTTGAGGAGCACCTTGAAAAGTGTGAAGCTACAAGAGTTTCATCAGCCGCTTCAAGGTAAGCTTTTACTCATTTTTTATTTGTATTTTTGTTGTTGGTGCTTCCACAAAGACAAAGTCTTTCTTTCTGAGCTCATGTTGCTTCCACAAAGTTTTTTTTTTTGGAGTTGTTGGTGCTTCCACAAGATTATTGTCTTAGTTTTTCAATTGATGGGTGCCTCCGTAGAGATGATGATGAACATCATCTTTTTTTTCTTGTTGCAACTGCTTCCACATAGACAATGATGAATGTCTTTTTTTATTTGTTGTTGCTACTTATAGGGCAATGGCAACAGAGAGTTTTTTTTCTTCATATGCTTACGTTTTGTTGATGAGAAAGCCAAAAATGAAGAAAAATTAAAAGTGGTGTTTGTATTTTTCTATAGATGTAAATTCACAAGAGAGAAAGGAATGACGCGGATAGTGTCCATGGTGTTATGAATGAAAGAGATATGGAGGTACGAGCAATGGGACAGCAAATGCAAGTAGGTGTTGAAGATTTGGTTACATTGGTTCTAGTTGAGATTATTCAAAAACAAATGTAAACAAAAGTTGATGTTAATAGAACATCTATAATTAATGTTGATAGAATTGAAATTAATTTGCAAAAAACCTTTTTGATGATAAAACAAGGAAAAGTAATTGTAGGTTCAATGCCGGAGCAAGAAAATGGAGGTCTTACTTCATTGCCAAATGAACATGTTGTACCTCATGCTGATATTGATGAAGGTGAAATATTGAACTTTATTTATTATAATTCATTGCTCCACCCATCTTCTCAAGTAAAGAAGATCAGTGGGTTTTTTTTTTGTCAATTTTCTAGTTGTAATACCTTCATTAATTGTGGTCTCTAAACTTTGCCCCACCTTCTTTCTCCATGTGAAAAGGTGGGTGGGGCATTTTTTGGGGTCAAAGTTTGTAGGCAATACCTCAAGGCTTTGTAGGTGATATTGTTTTTTTTAAGGTTAGTTTCATTTTGTGCAATTTTGAATATTGGGTTCTAGCAATATCCTCATCTTGTGTTCTTGTTCTCTTATCTTTATGCAATGCCCTCATAATATTGACATGGCATGATATATTGAACATGGAATAAATATTCTAAAAATTAATTTGTTTCATGGTTAAGGTGAAAGCATGATAAAATGTACAAATAAAAATACTTGCAAGTCTATTTATCAAGTGAACAAAAAATAGGACCAAAATCCATCACAAAATTGTTATACATTTAATTCTTTTAATTGATTGATAAATAACAAGATACTTCTTCATTATTACGCATTAATTCTTAAATTTTGCATTGTAAAAGTAGGTTTCAAATAAACTTTTCTAACTGCAAATAGCTTTTTAAACCTACTTTTTGTAGTGCAAAATTCGATTCAAATATATGTCAAGAATATTCTACCAAAGAGAAAGTAGATTTGTTTTTTGATGATGCCCTTGAACATACAATGATTTTTATGCTGTAACTTCATACATGTATATTTCACTAAATTTTCTAATGAAAAAGTAGGATTGAACACCATATAGACCAATCAATTTCAAACATATTTATTCCCTACTTTTATTATTATAAAGTTTTTCAAATTTTATAGTTGATTTACAATAAACCCAATTGAAGGCTCAATAGTTTCAAAATTAAATTGAAGTGAACTTTGAATCTTCTTTCTTATGTTTTTGTGAAAAACTACCTTTTAAAACTTGATATTTGTTCATCAACTTTTTTTGTATACTCTACCATGCTTTCACACATTAATGAAATTATCACAATACAATAAAAATATTACAATTACATTTCAAAACTTTATTCAAGTGAAACTTTATACCATCAATATGGCCGATATTGCGATAGCTTCATTTACATATATTAACCATCTTTCATGGTACCCCATTATTATACCAGCACAAAAATAATGCAATGTCCTCCAAATTATAATAATGCAATACCCCAAGGGTAAACATGCCACAATTTTTTTCAATCTAAAAAATTAAAGTATTGTAAGTGCAATTAATCTTTTTGGACCCACATAATATCCTTCTTATAGCTTATGTGAAAATGGTGGATCCCATTACATTTATAGAATAGCCCAACAAGGCTACTGCCATATGGGATACTTCAAACAAGGTATTGCAAGTGAATTGGAGTTTTTTAGACATGAGCAATACCCCTTTGATGGCTTGGGTAAAAATGGTGGACCCCATGTTATTTATAGAACACCCTAATGAGGGTATTTCTTACCTTCTAGGTTTTTTTTTAATTATGCAATACCCTTTTCAAATTTTCAAAATATATGTGATTCACCCCAAAACATTTTTGGGATACATGAAATGCGGTATTGCAAGTTTGATTCATTTTTCTAATCATGAGTAATGCCCCTCCAATGGTGTAGCTAAAAATTATTTAGTGTTTTATAAAATATGTTAGTGAGGGTATTGTTTTCCTTCTAAGTTTTGGTAGGTTTATGCAATAACCCTCGAAGTGTCAAAAGATATGTGATTGACCCCAAAGCATTTTTGGGATACCCAAAGTGGGGTATTGCAAGTTCATTGAACATCTTTCTAATCATGATCAATATACCCCTCCAATAACCTAGCCCAAAATTATTCAACCCAAGGTATTTATGGATTATCTAGTGCAGGGTATTGTGGTTGAATTAGATTTTTACAAATAAGAAATTTTCATTATTTTGTGCATTATTTGGACTTTAAAATTTACATATTAACCTCATTTAATTGTGATAAACAATTATGCATTAACACATATTAGCTACATAAACATTTGGATATTACTTTAACAGATGCATTGGGGTTTCTTCTATAATGCAAATTGTGGATAATTCAATTTGACTCGGTCAAAGGTGTAAAGGGTTAAGTATTAATGAAAATTGAATCTATTAAATCTGAATATGGGTATAATTGTAAAACCTTTCATTCTTCCCTAGTCCTCTTTTTACAGGTATTTAAATGTTCCATCATTGTTTCATGCCAATCTTTCATCTAGTTGATGGAGTTCCCGAAGCCATCATCCAATCAATGAAATACCATTCCTAGGTGCATGGATTTGTTGATTTGTGCCAAATAGATGGCTCAAATGTTTGATGCAATTCTTCAAAGAAACAATGTTGCATAGTTTCATAATTCAATGCTTGCACTTTCTCCACATTCGATAATAATCTCAACCATTGTTTCATGCAAGCAAGTTAAGGCTTGATCCATGGGGGCATACAAACCTTTGGGCACATCGACATTGTGACAATGACCATCCTCATTTGTGGTTGCAAGCCCCCCAATGTCAACAATGTTGACTTCATCAACCCAATCTTGGTTGCAATTATCATCCAATTGTAAATATGTTGGGTCAATAAACATGGATTTCAAACCGCCATGGTGAATCCCAAAATAGGTGCCACAATATTCAATGATATTCTTTGATGTAAAATCGATACAAGTTAATATAATAATATCCTGATGCTTGCAAAAATTACCTCACAATGCCTATTCACAAGTGCAACTTGTGTATTCGGTGAAAGGGGCATGAATCTTGTAAGGAACACCAGGATGTTATTGGTTTCACACCCACCACAAATCATCACCATTGTCCCCCTCAAAAGTAGGTGGGATCACATTAGCGTGTGGAATCTGATTAACTTTATCAATGTTAACCACCACAAGTTGCGCCATGACCTTGTTTTTAATGAACCCTTGATTCTTCATCTTGGCTTGGTGCATATAATGTCATGCTATTATCATGGTTAACCTCCACACCAACCAATTCATGCGACACCACTTCAAACCTTTGGTTTCAAGAGAATATTAATGTTTCAAAGCCTCATGATAAGATTTTATATTAGCTTGCGTGTTTTGATTGGGTGAAAATCCTTTAAGGTGTACCACATAGGACAAAAAGGGCCTAATCCTTATTGTAATTTTTTTTAGCCTATATTTTGATCCCCATAAAAAATAATGAATCAAAAGATATTAAAATTTTCAAAAGGACTATATTTTATACCAATACAATTCTAGATTCCATCATAATCATCCATAAATGTGTCTTTAAATGATAAAAAAAGAATAGATAAAGATAAAAAAGGGTGACGTTGTGATAAGATTTTAGTACACCTTAAAGAATTTAGACCTGATTGGAGTGCGGCACTCATTGAAGCCCAACCATTCAAAACTCCTCATGGACATGCACAACACACTTACAATCCATGATGTAATTTGAATATGTGTGAAAAATCAACATGCAATTTGTAATGCATCCATAACAAAAAGGTTTTAAAACATGTCATACTTGGAAAGGAGTAAATTACTTATTGAGTTGGCAATATCCCACGTGACTTGAAAGATTCAATGGTCTCATCTGGGTTGATGGACATGAACATCACCATGTGGAGGCGATCAAATACTACACATTTCATTTTTGGATCCTTGATTTTTTCCATGGAAGACAAGTGCCGTGCTTTCAACACATGCCATGAACAAAGAAAAATTATGACAAGATCTCAGCTCCACACAATCTTGCCATGGTACACCCAACATTAATGTGCTTACCATGAACAATAAATATGTTACGTAATCCATGCGCTAACATAATACAAAAACGTAAGACAATGCAACAAAAAATTAAAAAACAATGTACAACCTACCCCAATGCTCAAAGTTCTTATGGGCCATCATCTTCAATGAATTACAATGGTTTCCAATGTGGCATATGTGAGAGGAGCTTTGTTCGCATGTCACCCAACCACTCCACCAAATCTTTGCATGTTTGCCGACTTGTGATGATCCAAACAACTAGCACCCCCGTGCAATGAAAATTGAATGCCATCAATGTGAATATGTGGCATTTCACATCATTGGTGCCAAACATGGCATCCATAAAAATAACCCCATTGTGATTGAATTGGAGCATGGCCTAACATTGCTAAGTGTTTAGATCCTTATGGTGAATGGGACTTAAATCCCATTCACCTCACCTACATCTTGGAAATTAAAAAACATCATTAGGATGAACACAAACCCATAAGTGAACAAAAAGTGTGGGGTTTTTGTGCAAGTGCTAAGTGCCTTTCTTGTGCTTTCGATTTAAACATGCAATATTTTGGGATCTTAACAAGTCGTTTCGGGTCATCCACAGATCCACATTCACCTTTGCCCACCAAATTTCCTTATGCTTGTCATAGATTTGTTTCACAATGTAACCCAACTTTAATTGGGTCCATATAAAGTCCTTCAATGTGGGACACGCATGAAACATACATTGACATCTATGATGTGACCCTGAATCACATGCACCATGAGCAAGATCCCCATTGGCTCAAATGTGAATCTAATGGTAAAAGGTGATTTCCACCACATTGGGCCATGTGTAAAGCCTATTGATGGAAAGGTGGGTTCAAACAATCATGATTGATCGACCTCATATGGTTGGGGTCTTCGTGGTGGTGCTTTAGTTCATAACCACATTCATACTTACAAAACATAACTTCCATTAAATCAAAACAAAAGACATAAAATTAATTAACTCTAACTTGCAAAAATGACCAATGGAAAAGGTTTATAAGTTGTCAAATCATACCAAATATGTTTGAAGTGATTTTTTATCAATAGATTTTTCCCATTTTATTGAAGGAACAAATTCTATTACATGCTCCATTCCGCCAAAATTTGCATATCCACTCATTCACCTTGCAAAAACTTAGAAACAAAAATATGGGGGATGTATGCGGTCTCAATTGCCACCTTGTTTTGGCCTCTGTGCTTAAACCCATCTTTCCACACCAAGACAACATTCAAAAAAGGTGATTTTGCTAAGTTTTGGATTTTGATGGATTACAAAAATGGAATTCACCCCATGCTTTGAATTGTTGAAGAAATAACCCAATAGTAGAAGTCCCCAGTTTGTGAAAACCCATGAAATACCTCACATGTTTATAAATTGTAATAACTCTAATTAACAAAACCATTAAACCGTAATCAACAAAACCCTTAAACACTATAAGTGAACCTGACCATAACACATAAATAAGCAGTAATTCACAAATGGTAAAAAAAACCATGTGGCTATTTTATGGCCATTTGAAATTTATGCACCAAAAAAAAAACTTCTTTATCCTCTTAAAGACAATCAATTCAATATATGTAAAGCTTTTAATCAAAATGTGCAACACCCACATGCAACAATAGTAACACATTGACCATGGAACTTCTTTATTTGAATATGGTATTTTTTGCAAATTGATACTTCCATGACTATCCATATCTAAGAGGGAGAAAAATACCCTAAATTAAAAAAATTAAAAAAATGAAAGGAATTAATTAAAAGAGGATATCATACCATTGATGTTAAAGGTTGATGCCACTAATGTTCAATGGAGTTTGGGCCCTAAATGAAAATAAATCCATGGATAAATCAACATGGATGTCACTAAAGAAATAAACACTAAACTTTAAATAATTCCAATGGTGGATGCCATGAACCATGATAATTCTAAACAACCAAGTACACATGACCCTAAAAAAAAACACATAACCACTATTGAAACAAAATATTCAAACACAAATTAAGTGAAACCCCAAGCTTAAATAGATCACCATGGATTCCATTAAACAAATAAGCCCTAAACGCTAAACCTTACATGATTACAATGGTAATTGCCAAACACCCTAATGATTATACAATCATTTACATATGCCCAAAAATTATAATCACTATTTAAACCTTAATTTGGAGCCCTAATTAAATGAAACAAACATGTGAATGGAAGCCATGGTGTATTTCTTACTTGTTTGTTTGGTCTATCAATGTGAGCCCTTTTCCACTCTCCTTGAAAAATAAATAAATAAAATGAATGTGTCTTGTGGCATGTGTGCAAATGCCAATTTTCCCCCAAAATCCATATTAGGTCTGAATTTTAATTAGGCTTAAAAGGTGCAAAAAATCATAAATGTTTGTTGTTTGTCTCCATAACCCAAAATTTTAAAATCCTACTATGTTAAATAACATAATTAAATATAGAAACATAATATTGTTAAATTTAATCCACATTGCTTAAGGTACACCATTAAAACAAACTAATTAAATTGTTCAACGTAGGCCTAATTGCTTGATGAACCTAAATATAACATCCATTAAATGCACTTAAATTGAACTAGAGTTCCATATTCCCTAGACATATGCGCTAGGTTTGCAATACCCCCCTTGTGGAAAACATTCTCAAAACACAACCTACAATACCTTCATTGGGGGGTTTCACATATTTTGAATTTTCAAAGTTTCTGTAATACCTTCAAAACACATTAAAACATCATGTTTAAAAACAATGTCTATCTACAATACCCTTATACAAGCGATGACAAATATTTTAATCATGCCCTTAATTGTTTATTCGAATGAACAAGACCAAGCTCCATGCAATACCTTCATTTTATTCTTTTTTCATCATTTTCGATGGTGAGGGGTCTATTGGAGTGGCAACCAAATAGGTACGTGTAGCCATGTAGGTGGGGTTTGGTAGGTACCTACCTAAAGAATTGGTAGGTAGGAAGGTGGAAGGGTAGGTAGGTAAAGAAATAGATGGGTGGGGCCGAGAGTAACACATTTTTAATTTATAGGTGAGTAGGTAGATGGGGAAGAGTCTACTTTTAATTTAAATATATAGGTGAGTAGGTGGGTGGGGGATAGTGGGGAGTAGTAGGTGGGTAAGGGGGAAAAGTTATTAAAAAAAATTATTTTAAAAAAAATTAATAAAATAAATAAATAAATAAATAAACTGGGTGGTGGGTGGGGAGAAAATAAAGTTGCAAAAAAGAACTGAGATCAGGGCTGGGAAGGGCAAAGAAAAAAAGTCATCCTGGGATGGCACAGGGATAGAAAAGAGAAACCCATCAGTGCGTCATCCATCCACGTTGGTGCACTGGTGGGTGCTGGTTCACTCTGGCCCTTTGAAACTTGATTCATTAATGGGTCCATTTCAATCCTTTAGTTTAGGCCCATCAACCAACTTGAAGAGAAAAAACTGACTTGAATCCATCATTTGGAATACAAATAGAATGGCATGTTTCCGCTATGATCCAATGGGTTGCTTAGAAGATTGCTGGTATTTAAAATACAATACAAAAAAATCAAGTATGTTAAAGAAAATTCGAATTATCTTTAGTTCAAAATTGGACAACACTATACAAACGGTTGCCAAGTCCATTTGGATAGATAATTTTCCCACCTTAATGTACTCAAAACATGAAAATTTCTTAAGACATTTAATGGGCTTTGGCAAAATGTAGTCTATGAAATAAAGACATTCACAAAGATCTTAAAACATCATTGTCAACAAATAAATGCCAATAGGAATTTTGTAGTAGTGTTTCAAATTTTGATATATCCTTGATTTTTGGTGGAATTCATTTTATGCATACAACAAAGGAGAACATCTTCATCATCCTAGGACATATGATAACATTGTTTTGTTGTGTTCCTATCCCATAGCTAACCACAATGGTTAATTGTGTACTAAGCATCACATGCATTCTACTAGGTAGCCACCAACTTACCTACCTATATAGGAACCACTCACATTCCTTACCGATTTGCTTGTGTTGCTTACAGGTGTATACATCTAAATAGTTGCGTCTGTAGAGGAAGGGGGGAAGAAGGCAGGTTCACATGATTTTCCATCTTTGGAAACTCATTTGTGTTTCATCCACAACTAAGTCATAATGGGTGTCTAATGGTTGGTGCATCTATAAGTGCTAATCCCACATAATCTGTAAGAAAGGTTTGTTTTTTAAATAATAATTTGGGCAATTCTTTGCTATTTTGCATGTTTTTGAGAATTTTTTTTTAAATCATGTTTTTCCAGTGTCAAATGTGTTTTTTCTATCAGAATTTAAATTTTGGGAAATTTTCAATGAAAAAAATCAAAGGAAAACAAAACAACATGTTGAGATTTTTAAGTGGTTTGATTAATATGCTGAAATAAAGCTACCACTTCAAATCTAACATTCAACCTGTTCAGAATGCATTTAATGAAACTATTTTTAAAAGTGTTCAAAATGCAACAATATAACCATTTTACATATCCCCTTCCATGTATGAAGATCACCAATAGGCCTAATTATACCCTAATTCACTCTAGGAAGTACAAGCCTTCAGTTAAACATTCCATCTCATGTGGTGATACCCAATAACAGTGCCTTTGGCCAATAACATCCATTTATGATCATTTATGTTAATGTTATTGTTTATATCTTTTAAGCTCTTCAATTGTGACTTTTATCATGTAACATAATTGAATTGCATTTTACTTGACTGGTGCATGAAACTATTAAAAGTTTGTCAAATTGTATATAAGGTCATATTTTGATTTCACATAACAATGCACAAGTTGTAATTTGCCACATTCTGTGAATGCAGGATCAGGACATGTATGAACATTTTCTCAATGATAAAAATAGACCCCCATCAAAAGTTTCTAATATCAAAGTCAATAGAGTTATCCGTAAAGTCACCCTGTCTTTGGGCCTCCTTTCACGCTCAAACCCCTCTTTCATGGTATCCGCAAAGTAAAGATTTTTTTATTAAATCTGGGTATGAAATGTTGAAACTCAACATTTAATGTACAAGGTTCGGGAGTAATTATAGTAGCTGTACAGCTAGGAGCAGTGCAATATATGAACTGTAGCAGCAGTGGAGGCGCTCAGGAAAGAGGAAAGACAGAATGAAACTCAGTTTATCACAAATTGATGGTTTTTTGAGTCCCCCCCCCTCCCCCTCCCTGGGTTGAATGCTAATGCAGGTTTTTTTTAAAAATCTCACCCTGTTTATGACCAAACTCAGGGTTCTAGTGCTTTGTTTTTCTTACTTTACGGATAACTCTAATATTTGTCCGTTTTTGTTCAAAGACCTTATAGTTTTAAACAAGCTCTATCATCTTGATAGATTAGATAGGTAATAGATTGGTGATCAATAGAATCAGAAGAAACTCAAGTAATTTTGGACACAAAAATGGACACAATTCTACATTGTACAACCATAATAAATAAAAACTAACCAACATTCCTTTTCACTATGTAAAATGCTTGAAGTTGGGGCAAAGAGAAATAGTAACCTAAATGCTTGGGCATGAAAAGACTACCAAACATTTATTTTTATTGTGTGAAATGCTTGAATGCTCGAAGTTGGGGCAAATAGAAATAGTAATTTATGCTAGGCCATGAAAGGACTACCCAAGATTCATTTCAATTATGTAAAATGCTTAAAAGTTGGGTGTAAAAGTAATTAGTAATCTATGCTAGGCCATTAAAAGACTACCAAAAATTTATTTTAATTGTGTGAAGTGCTTGAAAGTTGGGGTAAAAAGTACTAGGAGTTTGAATTAGGCCATTAAAAAAAAAACTACCCAATAGATGCTTAAAGTAATGTAAAATGCTTGAAAATTTGGTTTAAAGTAAGCATAATTTGTGCTAGGCAAAAGCTAGTGTGTCAAACAACAACTCTCATTTCTTCCACAGCAAATACTACCCTTAATTATTCTTTGAAAGTGGGCTCCATGTCCTTGTGACTAGAAAGCAAGCATGATTGAAAACCTCTTCCTTGCACTTGTAGCTTGTCAACCATACCATGCTGCTACTGGTAGCCTATTGGGTACTTTTTAAAACTTTCATACCAGTCAGGTCTTGAGTTCATGGGGTCCAAGACTGTTTTTCAGCTGGTATTACCTCAAGTACCCAAACAGACTGGTACCGATAATATAAGCTTGGTAATTGCCTCATGTCATACAAGAATGGCCTAGTATTTGATACCAGTGTGGAAGCTTCTGCATATCAAATTTACTGCAAAGATACCTTCTCCCTTCATCCAAGCAAAATCTGCAAAATCTAAAACTGACATTTTATTCTGAGTAGGATATACCCAACAGCATAAACACAAAAAGAAACCACATTCCACAGATTTCAGCTCACCAGATCTAGACTTGGACACCCTGAGAATATATATACATATATATGTCAGTCTTGTTGAGCTGAATTTTTGTGCTGAAGAAATAATTCACAAATTTGCATTCAGCAGGTATGAAAGATGTGACCCATCCATCTGGTGTGTCTACTTTGTTTTTAGAGGAACAGAACCAAAAGAACACAAACACAAAACTGAGTACAATCAACACTTGCATTTGGGGAAGTTGCAATTTGGAGCTACCTGGAAAGTGGAGGCTTGGAAGCTTGTTGTTGCTGTTTCCGATGCAGATGCAGCTGCTGAAATTGCTGAGACTTGCAAAAAAGCCCTTTTGTAAGGCTTTAAGCTGACTGTTTTTGGGCTTATCTTCAAGGAAGGAATCCAGGGGTGGTGGGGTACCTTTAAACTTCAACGTAGGGACTGTTGTTGTTGCCGTCTCCTGCTCCTCCTGCTCCTCCTCATCATCAGTCTTTTGCTTGCATCTTCAAATAAGGTACCTGTAGGCCCAGTGACTAAGCATTAGAAACAGCTGGAATGGATACATTTTTCTTTTGCATCTAATAGGTTGTAGTAGCATCTGTCGGTCTTTTGGGTATTTTCCTCGACAAAACTAATAACAGTTTTTTAATTCTCTTTTGGCACAAATGGAAAGGCAATCGGACTAATAACAAATTTTGAGTCTGAGATTACTGGTACAAATTGGGCATTTAATAGACAAGGAAAAGAAAACAGAACCCAGTGACTCATCCCACAAGAAAATGCCCGGATTCTCACTCTAACAAACCTGGTGTTGTCCAAACATTACGGCCTGATCAAACAATTTGCTCAAAATGGGTGTTTTTCAAATTGAAACATTTTCCTTTGAGCTTGAGAAAAATGAAGGAACAAAACACACAACTACATCTGTGAGTTGCTGCACCCATTCTGGGCAGGACTCTTAACAAAAGCTCAAAACAATCACCTCAAATTTGAAACCTGAAAGAAAACAGAGCTTTTGATAACTAGGTCTGTATTTCTATCTAATTTGGAAACAATCAAGCAAGGTTCTTATTGTTTGACACAAATGACATGAGAAGAATATCACATTGGCAGCAAAATTGCTCATTGAATCAAGCTTTCAACTGCCAGAATACTTGCACCTTTTCATGTGTCCTAAAAAACTGTTGTAAATTCTTCTGCTACTTCTAACACTTCATATGTGAAAGGGTAGTTTTATTCTTCAGCATGTATGATGATCTGAGAGATGGCAGCATCAGATGAAGGTGATGTTACATGATAAGTAAAAACTGCCACCAATTGAGCAAATGCAGGCAGGGTGCATGTCCCCTCTATGTATATTCCATGCCACATGCATTTGCAACTTCAAGGTCAAGAGTTGCCTTCAAAGCATTACTTAAAATCTTTTATATCGTTTTTCCTCATGCCAGATCTAGGAGACAAGAAAGAACTAAAGGTCATTGTCCAGCAATCAAACCAGCAGAGAGCCAATATGGAAGAAATGATTACTGGTGGAAACTGATCAAGGTGACAAACTATTGCACACTCAATTCCTTTTGATGCCAGTTCTTTCATGAAGGTGATAATCATTCAAGCTTGTTGCAGGTTGAATGATTGCTTGATCAAGCTTTCAAGCTGCAACAAGCTTGCAAGTGCAATCATAAATCAACATAGTTCAAATTTAATAGCTGCAAAAGTTTTCCTTTTGTGAGCAATCTACCTCCTCCATTGTGAGAAAATTGGAACATAGAAGAAGAAAACAATGTTGCAAAAAGAAATTTAAGCACACAAGTAGTCAAAATTGAGAAGTTGGAGTTGTGAATTGTGGATTTTAAATCGTATTTCGAACAATCCACTTAAGTGCATGCATGCGGTCTCATCACCAACAAAGACAATGACACTTGAGAACCTAATTTTTAGGAAGTTGCATGCCTACTCTATATTTAATGTAATATAAACTACAATTTTGTTCAATACATCATGTACATTATACCCCATTTATATACGTGGTAAAGCACTTTTAAAGTTTTGAAATTTTGAATGTTCAAGTGTATATACTTTGAATTTTAAAAGTTTTAAAGTTCCACATTTTTGAAATTATGAATGTTTTTTTAGTTTTCTAATAGGCTATTATGATCTCATTTTTTTACCATCAACTTACTTTTATTATATGAGGTTTTTGAAAGTCCTTTGCAAAAATGTCATTTTTTAATGACAAAAAATTTCACGTTCAAAAGTTCTTAACCTAACCAAAACCTAAAGTTGAATCAAATGAATTTTTAATTTGAGTTTCTTGACATTCATGTGTGTTAAAAAGGAATAATGTGCCATGATTACCATGGTTTCAAATGGGAAAAAAAAAGTCTTTATTTTTTATGACAAAATTTTACATCTGACACCTTTTCTCATTCCTTTGGCTATGTTTTGACCCATGAGGTCATTATGGAGGATAATGAACACAAGTTAACAAAAGCCATCAACAATGATATTTACAAATCATTTATTCTATGTCCAAGTTCCAATGTAGAAAGAAGTTTATCATGGAAAAGATTTTGTACATTCCCAATGTCAACATTTGCCAACACCCTAGATTATATTTTACCTACAAAATTAAGAGTTAGTCGACTTGAAATGTTGGCTAGGGTTAATACATCTTTAGAAGAAGTCAAGCAAGTTACCTCTAATGCAAAGCTTGCATTTAATGTGTTGTATTCTTGCAACCATTATTAGTGTAAGACCAACCTTGTTGGTCAAAGCAATTGCTAAGGTATTAAATGTGCACCACCACAATGTAGTTAACACAATAGAGAAGCACAAAGTTTCAAGCAATTGTAGTACAATCTATGGGCACTTTCATTTTGGAAAAAAATTGATGAATGTATAACTTATGCAAAACTTGCAACCATTTCCTGGCGGGCATGAAAACATGGGTGAGTCCTAACAAGCACAACAATGAATATTATATAAAGGTGGGAGTTTATGAAGAGAAACCAACCCATTACCTATTGGATACACAAATACTCATCAATTCTTGCTAATTGTTTCTTTTATATGATATGTTGTAAATGTATATTATGTACAAATGAAACATTTAATAAAAAAATAATCATGCATTTCAAACTTTCTACACTTGAACTATAATCATTAAGCCCTAGAGTCTCCTTTGTGTTATTGAAAACAATTCCATTGTTATAATCACCTATATGTCCATATATGGACTTGGGTCACATTCCTTAATTCTCCATTTGTTATGGCCATTGACAAGGTGAAAGCACATTAAGGTGGAGTACATTATCATGTCACAAATTGTTGGACTATCAATCATAGTCATGGAACAAAATATAAATGAATAATATGTGAAAAGGATTCAAAAAAATAATATTACTATGTGATATGATCACATTGTATGAATTTCATGAATAGATTTTGAATTACCATAACATATGAAACTTTTGAAATGCCAAAAACCTAATGTCACAATCCATATCATATGATTATGAACTCATTATATTTACTAGAATGCTTAGTTGAATTTTTTTATTTGACATAGAAAGTAGTGTGATGCCATTGATACAAAAGAAGACAATTTTGAAAGATTTTGCGAACCATAAATTTAGATATACAATGAAATATGGATTTATTCTTTTGAATTAATAATTTAACTTCCCATTTTTTAAATGTAAATTTTTGATACAATTATCTACAATTGATAGAATCAATAAGTAAAAAACAAATTGTTTAACCTTGTCATATGACTTGTGCAATACAATATATTATATCACAATGTAAAATGGACTTTTATTTTAACATTAATACGGATTCCACATATGTTAGAAAGTACTCCAACTTAATGCATTTTCACCCATCATCACAAACTTAACATCTCATAATTTAATAATGGAAATCATGCAAAATTCATTCATTTGTAATTCATACATTTCATGCATTAATATCATGCATTGAAAACACATTTGACACATGAATTTATATGAATTTATATGAATATACAAAATTTGTGTGACATTCGTTCATTCATAGGTTTGTACTTCATCCATTAATACATTTATCCATGTATTAAATGTGTTTTCAACACATGATATTCATATGTGGGTGAAAATCCTTTAAGGTGTACCACACAAGATGAAAAAGGCCTAATATTTATTACAATCCTTTTTTACCCTATATTTTGATCCCCATAAAAAATAATGAATCAAAAGTTGTCAAAATTTTTAGAAGGATTATATTTTAAACCATTACAATTCTAGATTCCATCATAATCATCCATAAATGTGTTTTTACATGGTAAAAAAAATTAAGTAAAGAAGATAGAAAAATGTGACACTGTAACAAGATTTTGGTACACCTTAAAAAAAATTGGACCCATGTAAAATGTACAAACCTATGAATGAACAAACTTGGCATGATTTTCATTATTAATTCATTACATGCTAAATTTTTTATGATGTGAACATTGTTGGTCTAGTGTTTGAATTTGGTTTTATTAAGGTTTGGTGAAAAAACATGTATTAGCCAATTGCAACAAACCCATGGGTGCAAATGAGATCAAATTAGCCAACGACATTATTTTATAAAAGGACTCCATGTTTTTTTACCAAAAATAACTTTTTCATACAAATGAATTTTTAAACAATTTTTTTTAATTTGTTATAATAAATGCTTATAATTGTCCAAGTACATGAAATTATTTTTTAAATATAATTTTAGAATAAATCTGAATTTTTGAAAGTGTGTTGATTCCTTGTAAATTTAATGTTTCGTCTTTTTAAATGATAACAATTTCAAATCATAACCAAAAAATGGTTTTTTTAATTTTTATGTTTTCTTATATAATAAGTTATAAATTATATTGACACATCATGTACATTATACCCCATTATATGTGGTAAAGCACTTTTGAAGTTTTAAAATTATAAATCAATTTTGAAAAGTTCCTTGAATTTTTAAAGTTTTACAATTCCACATATTTTTAAGTATGAATTTTTTTTTCATGTGGTTAATACATGTAAAATTTTCTTAAATTTTTTCCCACCAATTTTGTTTTATTATATGAGTCATTTTGATAGTCCTTTGCAAAATTGATTCCTTTTGGTGCAATAGGTGTTCACTTTCAAAGGTTCTAAATCAAGATTTAAACTTAAAATTTTATCAAATGAATTTTTGGTTTGAATTCCTTAATAGTCATATGAATGAAAAGGGAACAATTTATTATGATCGCCATGGTTTTAAATAATAAAACACAAATATTTCTCCAATTTTGATTTTTTTTTGGTCATCAGACATCCTTTGTGGCTTGTTTGATTGTGGCTACACCCCCATAATATCCAAATGTTGTTCCACACTTGTTCTTATTGTTGTAATAATATTTGTTTTAATTTCACCATACCTTTCCCAAGCTCTAACTCTTGCATACCTTTCTTCTTCTTTTTCATGGTTTTCATTTTGATTTCCCTTAAATGAAGCAACCACAAATCTACAATCAATGAGCCTTGGAATCTCCTTTGTGTTGTTGAAAATAGGTCCAATGTTGTCACTAATGTGTCCATATATGAAGTTGAATTTCCTTACTAAATTATATTTGTTGCATGTGAAAATTGTGGGTCCAACGGATTATGATTTGGTTCTATTAAAGTTAAGTGATATAATATATATTAGTTAGTTGTGGTAAACCATATCCAAATGTTGTTCCACACTTGTTCAAATTGCTAGTACCTACAATAAGATTTGTTTTAATTTTGCCATACCTTTCCCATGCCCTAATTCTTGAAACTTAAATACCTTTTTTGTTCTTATCCATGGTTTTCATTCTAATTTTTTTAAAGTGAAACACCCATAGAATTGCAATCAATGACCCCTAGAATCTCATTCTATTGCTAAAAATAAGTCCAATGTTGTCACATATGTGTCATGGACTTGGGTCTCCTTCCTTTTCCATTTGTTGCCTTGTTCAAACATTATGGGTTTATTGGCCTTGATTTGGTTTGAGCAAGACCATGGAGTTTTGTGAACAAAAAACATGTTGAAGTATAACTATGGGCTTTTTGCATGCATTAAATGTGATACATGTGTAATTTCTAGTGGATTACATAGGAGTGTATTTGCCATTTTGGATCTCTTTTTTTAGTGATTATGGACTTATAATGGAATGTATTTACTATTTGGGACTTTTTTGTGATTATTGTGTATGCTAAAGTAGTGATCAAGAACTTGCACACATTATGTTTGAAACAAATGTACCTTGTAATGGAATTTCATGGACCACAATGGATTGCAATTTGCCATTTCTAAACTCCTAGTGTAGTTACATGTAATCATTGTAAAGATGTGGATTGTGAGTATAATATCATACATGTGTGTAGTTTTATGTATTAGACACGTAATTAATGGCACAATTGCATATGTTGTTTATACTTTATGGACTATGGAATACTTGGAAAGAAACCATGAATATTACTTTCATGGATATATGTTGTAGCAAAGTTCAACACTTGAAATCTTTTGTTGTTGTTATGTGTGTAGGCACAATTTTACTTCAAATTTAAAATAGCAAACTCACAAGTTATTATTGGGCATAGATCATTTGAAGGTTTGAGGCCATTCTATGTAAAACCAATGAAAAAACAAAACACTTGTTATTGCATTTACCATGTGGAGTTGGAAGAAATCCAAGTTGAATTAAATAATATATTGAAGACCATGTGATAGGTTTTCATAATAAGGAGGTTTGTGAATGTGAATGTGGATTTTTTTGTGTCCATCCCAATTTGTCAACCTATCATGCATTAGAAAAAGTTTTAAAAGGACTCACATATTTGTGGCAAGCAATAATATGTCCAAAAGATGAGACAAAATAATGGCATGCAAAAAATGCATGTTTGATCAATGTAAGAATTGTGGGGTGAAAATTTTGGCATTTTGCCCTATGTCATTAGTGATAATCCAAAGTTAGTTGAATGGCAAAGGTTTGCATTGGAGACTACAATGTCAAGGTTTGTAAGCCTTGCAAGAAATTGACCTTGGTGTATAAATGTACTACTGCATACGAACTCATGGAATATATGAAACCAAAATTAAAAACATTTGCTAGGCACAATTTTGTTGTTCAATGGCAAGATAAACATTTCAAGATATGCATCAAGTCTTTTCTTATTGACAGTATGGTCTTAGTTGTGGACTTTGGTAAAAAAATTATAATTTTGAAGTGCAAAATAAAATTTGGTCCATACATTCTAGATTAATATTCTTGTTCATATCACATTTAAGCACAATCCTCATGCAAATCCTTATGATGAAACCAATTCCCACATTTTAACTAAATACCATTTTTACATTTTTAATGATTATGAACACATTGATTTTAAGTTTGTGCAACATTGCTTTAAATTTCATCAGGATCATGCATTACTACAAATCATGGTTTTTTAAAAAGGTTCAAGTTGAATAATTTGTCATGTTTGATTAAAAAACATGTACATTTTGACTAAAGGTTAGGGGTTTGAATGTCATAGGTATTTTTGGACTAATCAACTTCACTATAATGATTTATTTGACTAAATACATCTAGTCAAGTTGTACAACCTATGTCAAAATGGCCAATGCCCATTAGTTGAGTGAAACATTTAATCAAGATGGCAACTGTCCTTTAATCAAATGCGACATGATTTGCTACCCTATTTATTTACCTCATACCTATTCACCCACCTATTTATCTAGCTAACTACTTACCTACCTATTACCCACCTACTTACCTAACTATCTATCTATACCTTTTCACCTACCTACCTATCTAACTATCTACCTACTTACTTACCCACCTACCTATAATTTCCACCTTTGTACTACCTACCTACCTACCTACCTACCTATTGATCTACCCACCTACCTACATACTACTTACCTACCTACCCATCCACCTACTTACCTACCTAAATTTAACCACTAAGTTTAGCCATTAGATTCGGTTATATTACTTAAAGTTTAACCAAATTTTAGCCATCAAGTTCAACTCAAGTTTAGCCATTAGATTAGGTAATTATGTTTAATTAAAGTTGGACCATTAGATTTGGTCACTAGGTTTAACTTAAGTTTAGCTATTATGTTTAGCCAAGGTTTAATCATTATGTTTTAACCACTAAGTTTAACTATGAAATTTAACCATTAGGTTTATCAACTAGGTTTAACCACTATGTTTAAACATTAAATTAACCCATTAGGTTTAACCAAGGCTTAGTAATTAGGTTTACCTACTTGATTTAGTCATTAATTTTAGCCTAATTTTAGCCATTAAGTGTTGCCTAAGTTTAGCCACTATGTTTAATGATGTGAAATAAACGTGTGAAATAAAAAATTTGACAAAAAATAAACACATAATTTGATGGTGTTATCCATTGGTAAGGACTTGGTTTACCATTGTGAAGGTTTAAAATTCAATTCCTTATACTTGCAACTTATGTGCATGCTTAGACGATTAACTAGGTAGGTAGATTAAACTAAAGTAGTTTAGTAAGGTTAAATTAAGTTAAATTAAGTAACCTAGGCTAAGCTAGGCTAGCACCTACCTACCTAAGTGTTTTTTTTCAACCTATCTAAATTTATTTACTACCTATCTACCTATTAATTTTTAAGATAATAATCTAAAAAATGATTTTAATTTAGGTTTAAATTCAACCTAGTCAAATAGTTAGTTATTATGTCAATCATAACGATAAGGTCTAAACTGACGACTTAATCATGCTGGCAAGTTCAAATCAACAACTTGGTGGTCTTTTTTATGCTTGTCATTTTGGGTAGTAGAAAACTCAATGAAAGAAACCATGAATTGTAATAATGACCTTTTCAAAAATCTTTCATTTGCTCCCCTCTTATTAAAGACAAGATTGGAAAATGATGTAATAGTTGGCAACTAAAAACTAATAGGTTTCACATTTGAATCAATCATAATCCATATTCCCACCCAAGGCATCTAGGTAATAATGTGCACATCATCATTTTTTTTTTATGGCAAATTTTCACTCCTTAGCAACAAAAAAAAAGGCTGGCAAATCCAACAAAATGAATTTTGGGATTTTTTTTTAAATCACCATATTTAGAGGAAAAAAAACTAGAAGTCGCCAAACTTAGACAACGTGTTATTATAAGTTGCCAAAACTAAGTAGGATTCCAAAAAAGATCTACTTGTCCACCAAAATAGTTGCCATTTATTGATAATTAATGCGAAGGATCCTAACAAGTGCACCTACTTGAGGAATTTGAAAAAAAACACCATGGTGCACATATAATGATAACCTTGTTACATTATTCAATTTTGAGTAGTGTTATTTATAATTAAGGGGTTCATCCAAGGTAGATTAAAGAAATTAAGTTGGATATGATGTTGATAAACTCTTAAGTATAAACTCTTAAGTTGATGATGGACATGGCCCTATAGAAACTTTCACTAAATAACAAGCCTTATCAATCTATCAACTATTAGAAACCCAAGTTTTACAATTTTTCAATCACTATACCTATTGCATACACAATTGATTCCTCTCACATTGTTAACATATAATATGTACACCCCATACCAAATATACTATTAAGTTCTTATTTAGTTATTTTCATTGATTAAATAATTGACTATTAATATGAATAAATAAGTGTAATTCATATAACTAATTTTAAATTTAAAAACAAAAAATATTTGTTCAAGTTGGGGATACTTCATAATGAATTAGATAAAGTATTTAAGATAATTATTAATTCATAAATGATTGCCAAATTATTAATTATTGAAACTCATTAACTAATTAATTATTTGGACACATATAATTAATTTAGATGTGAAACTAAAAGCAATAATATGTATATTATATCGAAATTTCAATTTGATGTACATATGAATATGCTTATTTATACCTTGATGTTTTCTACCCAACTTCATATTTAATATTTACTATTCAATTTATTTTTTCAAAAATTTATTACTTATTAATTATTATGTAATTTATTTAATTATTTGAAATCAAATAATCAATTCACATATTTAGTTATCATATAATCATCAATTTAATTATATAACTTATATAATGAATAACAAGCACAAAGCATGTGGGAAAATCTTTCTTTAGTTGCAATTCAATTTGCAACTAAAGATTAACTAAAAAATTTAACCCATATGTTTTTATTTTTAATCCCATGTTACAAAGTATATAAAGAAAGCATGTTTTTTTATGTTCTCACATTAAAATACATGTGCCATTTTAAGATGAGCTCAAAAAATCTTAACCCTAAAAGCAAAACATAAAATATAATATTTTAATGGTTATTCTTTAGTTCACTTAGTCTTGTGCTTTCCTACCTATTTACTTACTTAAGAAAATAAATAGATCCTACATAGGTAAGTAGATCCTATGTAAGTACATAAATACATATGTAGGTCCTAAAACCTACCAACCTACCTACCTATGGTTATGTACGACATACTTAACTGTTAAATAAATATTTATTTATATTTATTTTTTCCAAAATATAATTAATATGCCATATGGCAGTTTTTTTTTTTGTGGGCCATGTGTCACAATCTTGGACCATCATTGATAATCATAATGGACAATGGAGATCAAGGCTTTAAAATATATATATATGTTCACAAATTTTCATATTGTCTCATGTTAAATTTTAATGGATGGATGACAACTAATGATGTCAACATGACATCATGGGTGTAGTTATAATGGAGTTGCAATGAATTATATTGTATATATTATGAATTACAACTTTACAACCCATGTAAGTTGTTTGTTAACACTCATGGTGTACAAATGAAGTGAGTTGAAAATGTCTAGTGCGATTCAAAAGTTGAATTGTAAGGCCAGTTGTAAAACACCCCTTTTTCTCATAGTGCACATATTTGGAAGCTCTTCTTTTCAAATGAAATAAAACAATGAGTTCAAAAGGGTAAAATGACCAAGAATGAAAATTGAAAAGGAAATGCATTTTGAATTGCAAATTTGTCCATGTCTAGAACCATTATGTCCTTCTACTTAGGCTATACAAACTATTCTACCCAATGAGTTTGACAAAACACTACTGAATTTTTTCAAGTTTACAAAGTCATGTCAAAAAAGGAAAAACAAGAAAATTCAAATTCCAAAAAAAATTGGGAGATAATGAGCTAATTTGTACTTTAGGATAATTCCTTGCCAACAATATTAATAACCATAACACCCAATGCCTTCTTAATTTCCACAAAATACTTATATTGATGGATGTTTTAGCCCTTTCAGAAATTTCCACCATTGATAATAGGTTTTTTAATTGCTTCCCCCTTTATTGGCTATTGTAAACAGTTAGTCTTATCCTACCCACTTTCTATAGTTGTCAAAATCTACATTGAGGTGCAAAAACTTGTCATTTCCAATAGAAACCTCTTCAATAGGGCTTGTCAATTATTAAGCTAAAAATATTTTACCATTTTCCATCACTTCAAAATTTTGTGTTTCCAATTAAATCAATAATCATTGTCTCCTCATTTACTACCGAAGTTTCTGTGAGGCCCTAAAACTAAAACTTCATTACTAATTCCTTTTTGCTAACTACATCATTATCACTTCCACTTGTGGTCCCTCTTGCTCTTCTTTTTCATCCTTAGTAACTTGTTGCAAATTTTACCCACATGAGATAAACTTTAGAACATTAAAATTTCAAATTGAAATTCTAAAAAGAACACATGACCTTAAGGTAAAAATAAATAAATTAAACAACCTAAAGATCAATGATGCCCATGTATTACAGTGATTTCATGTCCAACGCACTAAAGCAAAACACATGTCTAGTACAAGACTTACAAATACTTTGTCCAACATCATTGATTTGTTGAATACATTTGTTTGTTCTCAATTGTGAAAATCAATCTTCATTGAACTTTGTCAAACATTGTAAGCCTAGACACCCATTTCCTTGTGGCAATCGACAACATTGGAAACTTGGACTCCAAGAGCAAGTGTGAATAGGTGAAAGTTCAACAAAACATAAATCAAGCACCTCCTTACCTAGTTAGGTAAATATTTATATTAAATTCCATGCAATATCATCTCCCCCTAGTACCAAGTGTTGTTCCTACCATTTGTGAATGTAGCTTCACATCTATGTAAAGACTTAACATAAAACACAACGTAAAAGTCATTATATTTTAACTCTTCTATTATGACAATGTAAATTATCTCCTATTTCCATTTTAGCTCCCTCACTTTCCCAATCTTCATATGCATTTAAATTGAGGTCAAAATTTGAATCAAAGTTGTTATCTTGCACCATCCAATATTGCGCCTACAAAAGCACAATGTATTAAATTAATCTAAAGGAAGGCAAAGGAATGGACACTAAAATTGAACAACAAAATTTTGCAACCAAGCATAGAATATAGAATAAGGTTTAACCTTTTAAAGCCTAAGCCTTTATTTTAGCAAAAAAAGGTTTGTTTTTTACATTTATGTATTGAGATTTTTAAAAATAAGATGAATGTTAAATTTGAAGAACATGTCATATAAATGTAAAGTCATATTAATCATGATGATGCTTCAAAACATTTAGCTCCATTGTAGTAAATGGCTATATATCATTAATCCATCTATACCCCTAATAATTTGAACTCAAAGGTGCTTGCACCCTCTTCAATTGTTTTTAAAAGTCAAAAGTACACATGGAATACCTCCAATACATGACAACCAAATGTTATATTGTAGATACATAAGTTATGCATCTTTACAAAAAATAAATTACATATATATCTCCTTGATCATTACTCTCCTCACCAATTGCAAACCACATGGCATCACCAAAATTATACATATAAGGTGACTTTTTTTTTAATGCAAAAAACCCATAAAGGTGTATGCCAAATCTGAATAGTAGATGCACACAACTACATAGAAGCTAAAACATGTTCAAATTTAATTATTTTATTTGGAACTAATTCACATATCATGAATCGACTTTATTCATAATTTTGGCTTCATGGCCTTCGGGAGCCATAAAATTTTCTTGGGCAAAGGGTGAAAATAAAAATTTGGGAAGGTTGTTTTTTGTTAGTTCAAATAACATAAGTCCACTTCTTATATTTGTAACCTTAGTCGATTAAACTCCTAATAAAGAATTCCATCCATTGTTAGTTTGTTTTTACAAGTTTATTCTATCAATATAATAGATTATTTAAACCCTTGTGGGGATAGCACTTGAAAAAGCCTTCATCATCACTAGCCAATGATTTTTTTTTCTAATTTTATGATGTTGTTCAAGTGCACCCATAAAACCTTTTAACCAAATTTGAAAATATTGAAAATATGAAATTAGAAAATTTTTGAACACCAAGTTCATATTGTAAGTAGTAGTAAAAAAATCACCAACTTTTTAAGAATTTTTTTTTTGGTTGTTGAAATTTTGTCCAAAAAAAATGTGAATTTGCAATGAAATATTATCTTTCCAAAAAACATTTTGTGAAATTTGTGTGTTTTATTGTGTTTTAGTAGCCAAATTTCCAAAAGATCAACTTTTTAATAATAAAATCACCAAATGCTATAATAGGTTCTAATAGGTCACCAAAAATATAAAAGGAGGCTATAATTTTTTTATTCTTAATTTATTTTATTGCCAATTTTGGCTAAATCATCTTAAGAATAATCCCCACTTTAACAAAATGACAAAATTGAAATAAAACATTACCATCCCTTCTAAAAAAAGTTGACATAACTCCCATAATTAGCCCCCAAAATAGTAGTATAATACAATCTCGTTTATTGGGATTACCCAAGAAAAGTAACAAACTCCCACCCCATACATTCCTTTAATGAATAGGTGGGGTATGAGTAGCATTTCCCACCTTTTAATCTAAATGTCATGATTAGAATCCACTTTTAAAATAGTAAATTTCATTATTTAATATTGAGTTTTTTTACACAAAATAATTGTCCTCATTAAACATATGGTACAATTTGTTTTTGAAAAAATATTTTTTTCCAATAATTGTGGCCCCTTAAATTTCTAAAAATGGATGTAAACATCCATCTTGTGCTTTTGGGGTTAATGCAATTGGCTAAAAATGCAACATAATGGTTGACTATACAATAGAATATGAAGTAGTATGCTGATTTAAACAACGTCAATGGTTGCATATGGACCAAAGTCCATGATTGGACATGTGTTTTCTCTTCAAAAAAATGTGGGTTGCACTATAAGGAATTTTTGTATTAAAACTTGATTTATGATTATTTTTAATCATAAATGCCACATGTGACTATAAATTCTTGTAGTCACCTTAGTCACGTTGACTAAATTTTTAGTTGCAAAAGACATGATGTGACATTTAGTCAAAACAAAAGTTGCATCAAAGTGTGATTAACACCAACTTTTCATTCAACTAACATCCAACCTATGCAGCATACTCATTTACAACTAATGTTTATAACTAAAATGTGTAATGACATATGCCTATGTGGCATGGTCATTTGTGACTAATTTAAAAAACTTACAACTAAATGTGCCAACTTGGGGAGCTTTTTACCACTAGAATGTTGACATGTGGCAAGTTCCAAATTGAACAAATGGCACTACATGGCCTACCCATGCCACCTAACCTACTTAGCCTAAGTTGCCTAGGTTGCCTAGGCTAAAACATGGGCTATGTCAAAGCCTAGGTGACTTAGATAAATACTTGGGCCTAAAATAAGCACTTAAACCTACTAGCCCAGATTAAAGTACAATAGGTTACAATAATAAGGACATGATCCCCTCACCTCCACATTGAAGGGCAAAGTGTTTACCATTGCACCAACTTTTTCTTACGTAATATGAAATGAAATCACATTCCAATAAACATTTTTCTTAACCTACTTAAGTGACCTATTGATCAACTTACGTTAGGCTAACTATGTAAACTACATAGGGGCTACCTAGGCTATCTGAGAGCCTACCTAGGGGTTACTTAGGTTCATTAATGGCTACCTAAGGGTCATCTTAATTGTCTAAAGGTTACCTAAAGTCTTTCTAGACTAACATAGGTGCCTAGAAGCTACTAGGTGATACCTAGATTAACTAGGAAGCTAAGGGTTATTTAGACTACATATGCTTCTACTTACCTAGATTACTTAAGTTATTTAGGAGCTCCTTAAGGTTTTTATTTAGGTACATACGTAGGGGAGTACTTAGGGGTTGCCTAAGTTGTTTATGAATGGTTACCTAAGGGTTACCTTGGCTACTTAAGGTACTCGTTAGGGGTTGCCTAGGCTACCTAGAGGTTGCCTACATTACTTAGGCCTCCCTAGGGGCTTTTTAAGCTATTTAATGACTACCTAAAGGCTTCCTACGCTACTTAAGGTGCCTAGGGGCTACCAAGGGTTGAGGTTACCTAAGCTCCATAGGGTACCAAAGGGCCTACCTAAGATTGCTTCGATTAACTAAGGTACTTAAGGGCCTATTTAACATATGTTTAAACTAATTAGGTTACTTAAAAGCTCCTTAAAAGCTACTTATATTAACTAATATACCCAGGCCACTTAAGGGCTACTTAAATTACATAGGGTATTTAGGGGCTACTTACCTAATTTAACATGGCATATTGCATGCACCAACTAGACATTAACATATCACTATTATTAAAACATTTTTTTTTACGATTGTTCAAAAAATCCCCAAAATGACACATATAAAAAAATGACCATGTTGATATGCACAAGTTGATTTGGACATGCCATTGTGACTATGTGGTTTTTTTTTACTAATAAAATACGAAATTATTTAATTAATCGTTTTGACAATGGACCATTTGATTGGTTGAATTTTTACTTAAATTTAAATCATTTTTATTTTGGATTATTATTATTTAAAATAAATTTAAGTAAGTAGAAATAAATAGGTTTAGGTAGGTAGTTGGTAAGTTTAGCCTAACTTAACATACTTAACCTAATTAATTGCCTTATTATAGTCTACCTACCCTAGTCCTTTAGGCATGCACATACGTTACAAGTATAAAGAATTGGACCTTCCACCTTCACAATGATAAACCAAGTCCTTACCAATGGACTACAACTCCAAAGATGACAATTTTTATCAAGTTTTTAAATTTTCACATAACTATTTATATAGGTAATAAGAAAATTAGGTAATTACTTACATGTTGGAGGTAGGTTGGTAGATAGGTCGCAAAATGATAAGTAGGTAAAGGAAGAAAGAAATAGGAATGTAGGTGGTAGGAGGTAAGTAGGTAAACCTAAACTACTTACCTACCTAGCTTATGTATTAGTTAACTAGCTAGGTCTAGTGACTAGTATAAAATGTCTAATTTGACTAAAAAATCATTAGTCATTTTGACCAAACAATGTCATTTTGCTTTACCCAATTTGAGTAAAACCCATTGACCATTTTAACCAAAGTGATCATTTGTTGTTCAATTTGATACATAGTCAAAGAGGTCATTATAGTCAAATTCACTAATTAGAAAATATAGATGTCACTTAGACCATGGGCCTTTAATCAAAATGGACAAGATAGTCAACTTAGACAACTTAAAAAATCATGAATTGTAACATTACATCATACATGTATAACATTTGCGACAAAAATAATTAAGTGTTCATCTATTTGTTGGACATCATTATGTGTGGATGACATGAATTCATTTAATTTTATCTTCATTTTCATCCAAATTAGTAATTTAGTCACAAATCAAAGTTTCATTTACAACTTAAAGTCATCTTGTAATTGAATATGTGATTACAAATTATTCTTACCATGTTGCCAAAAAGGACATTAAAACAATAGTCACAAAAAGGACATAAGTTATAAACACATGAGTTGGTATGGACATGATTCTTTGTAATGTTGCCATCCATGCATTCGGCATGTAAACATGCAAGTTCACATGTATTCAATAATATCACATCTATATTTGAAACATAAGAGATTGAATGAATGGGTTAAGAAGGTGCAAATATGTTGAAAGGAACCAAAAACCATGTTGAATAATAGGTAAAAATTGTAAATGTTTTTGCATATGTTTTTGTTTTGACTTTTTAAAGTTATTTAAATTATTCCAAGTTGCATTGGAAGTAGTTAACTTTGAAAGGACTACAGTGAAGTACTCTTTTAATATAAAAAATTGATGGTAAAAAAATTAGATGAAAATAACATACTACCTGTACTCAAAAAACACTCACACTTTAAAATTATGGAATTTTAAAATTTTAAAAATTCAAAGTATGTTTCAAAATCTCAAAATTTCAAAAGTCATTTACATGTAATTGGGGTGTAATGTACATGACATATAAAACTAATTTTTTTGGGCATTGCTCAAAAAATTCAGTTGCCAACTTAGGCAACCAAATTTTTCGAGCAATGCCCAACAAAATTTGAGCAATGACCAAATTTTTTTTTAGTTGTTGGATCAATGGCCACTCTTGATTGAACGACTAAAAACTTTTAGGCAACTCCCAATTTTTTTGGGCAGACCAAAAACATTTGGTCACCAACTGTGGTGATTGAAAGTGGGCAACCAAAAAAATTTGGTTGCTAATTGTGCAAACTAAAAGTTGGCAACCAAATTTAATGTTTCAATTACCACTATGTTTATAACGACCAAATGACGTTATTTTTAATTGCCCCTAACTATTTTTTGGGTTGTTCAACCTCATTTTCACTTAGGTTGACTCTACATTGATGTGATGCAAGGTTGTGTCTATGTCCAAATGTGTCCATCACGTTGTGATCAATGCACAAACATAATGACAACCTTTGTTATGATATAAAAAACTAAAACATATTTTGGTATGATTTGAAATTATGATCTTTTCAATATGAAAAATTTAAAATTAACATTTGCATAGTTTGAAAAATTCATAAATATTCAAGAATGACTAACAAAAAAAGGTGATATATTGAAACAAATATATCTATTTTTAGTAACAAGTTGCAAAAGATTTCATTAAAAAATTCCTTCATGAAATAATCAAAAAGACTAGAAAAACAATTCATAGTCCTTTTATAAGTGATTCCAATTGGCTCTTTTGAATGTATTTGCCTTTAGGACCTTTTTATTTTTTTATAATCCCAACTAGCATTATGGTCCACATCTTTTGACTTCACCAAATGAAAATATTGAAAGACGTCCCTTTTTATTTTTGGGTAAGCAACATGTTCATTTTATTAACACACTTCATAAAATGCCACATCATCAATTGCACTTTGTAACCTTGAAGTTCTTGAGTTCATAATCAATTGTTTCTTGTGAATTTCTTCTTTTAGCATTACACTAGCCCCATTAGTTTGGAGTATCGACCTCTAAAGGCTGTGAAGCCATCCTCTTTGGCATCTAAGCCCCCCTTGACCTACACCTTGATTAGGTCATGATGCAGGTCAATGTTGAAAATGCTTTTAATAACATTTCTTGAATTGTTATTTTCATAGAGTTGTGTGATGTTGGAGGGCCTTTAGCAAGCATTGTCCCCTTTACCAGGTTGTTTATGGTGTTCATTCTCCTATTTACTATGAGCATGGGCGACATGTGGAAGGGGTCACCATTATTCAGTCATCTTTAGGCACGAGGCAGGGTGACCCCTAAAAGGTCTTTTATTTGTTTTCGCCCATTATTGAACTTTCCTAGAGACCATCGTAAAAGCCTTCAGCTACATCTTTCCATCCCTAGCAAACGATACCCACATCATGGTGCCTATGAATGAGATTACCCGCACCTTTGATCACCTCTTGACCCAATTAACCCTAATTGGGCTTAGGGTCAAAGTGTCAAAGTGCAAGCTTTGGAGTCCATCATGGATCTATCCAAGCATAAAAAAATTTCAGGGTTACATTTTGGTCATAAATGGTTTATGCATTTTAGGTGTGCCAGTGGGTTCTCTAGACCTTGCCACACATTTTTTGGATGAAATTTTATCTTAGGAGGTGGCGCATATCGATGATCTTCCTCTCTTAAGAAATGCCCAACTTGCTTTGGGCATTTTGTCTTCATGTGTAGTTCATCAACCTTCGTATTTCACACAAACAATACCTCTTTCTTTTTCTTTCCTATCTCTTTTGGTGGGTTTCAACAAAAGAGTTATGCAAGTATGTGGGGACATTATGGGTTTAGGATCATGGGAGTCCTTTTAAGGCCCCTTAGCGAAGCATTAAGCTTGACTACCGATATCTTTTGGTGGTATAGGTCTTCTTTCTATGGAGGATTATGCCCCATTTACTTTTCTATGGAATTAGGCTCTAGTGGTTCCATATTTGTCTCTAGGTTTCGTATTTTCGACAAACCCATTTTGGAAGAATATGTTTTTCAAGTTGAGGAGGGCCCACACCTATTTCAGTCATGTTTATGTGTAACACGAGATGGCCTTCCTCTTGCAACTAGGGAAATGCACCTTTCTTTTGAGAATCTAATAGTTACTAACGCCCCAGTTATAGGCATTTCTTATGGACATCCACCACGACACATCCTTTAGGTCTATTTTGGAGGTGATTCCATTTTTTCAACATCCAAAACCCACATTTGTTCTTGTTCGAACAAGGTTGGTTGTTAAACCATCTATCCGTTCATTTCAAATCGCATATTCTACTTTCATTTCAACATTACATTTTTGTCTCGGTTTGATTTAGCCCTCAACATTTAATCTTTGAATTTGGACACAAGTTAGACGCATCTGGCACGCATTTAACTCATTGCCTGTTCGGAGGTCAATGGATAAGCACACATGACACCATCGTAAATGTCATGTATGCCTTTACTCAAAAGAGTGGCCATGTTGAATAGAAAGAGTGGTGGTACACCCTTACGTCAGGAATTTCATTACAAACCAATCTATACATGACCTGAGAGGACTAGGTTTTTGTTGCTAATGTGGGGGTTATTGACCTAATGTGGGAGACAATGGCTTCGAATGTCATTAGTCGACTAATAAGTGTAGCTATGGAACTTAACACCATTGTTGAGATCCACAAATGTAAAGGGCTTCATGAGGGGCACCATTTTATTCTGATGGCCATGAAGGTGCATGGTGCACTCGAGCATGATATGGATCATTTCATCAAGGAATGTGTTAGTCTTTTCCACAATAGACGATTAGGAGGTTATTTATCCTTATATTTTTAGGTCGCATGTTAATATTGTTTTTCACCATGATTTAGCCTCTGTTATAAAGAGGAATATTATGTTGGTGAATGATGTTTGTTCTAAACCTCCCATTACTATTAAATCTCATGATTTGCATGCGAATGAGATTAGAAAGGTCGTGGGTGAAATAGTTTCTTACCAGGAAAGGGATTAGCTTTTTTTTTTTTTTTTTGGTTCTTGCAAGTTATGTGCATCTCCTATGATGGTTTTGGCCATTGATCTTTCATTGGATTTTTGTGTGCCCCATCATGTACCTCCTTTCCATTACTAAAACCAAAAAAGGAACAAACCATTTAACACCCATGTAACAACAAACTTTAGGTTTTGGTTTTTGATTAATACATGTCATGTCAACATTTTGAATGTTAAAAAAATAAAAAAATAACACAATTTTCAAAGAATCAACTATTCAAATACATGATTATAAGAAATCGGAAAAACACAAGAAGAATATTTAACACTATGCAACACATGATACAAATTTGGGATGTGGTTTTCAATTGAGACTTGTTATATGAACCCAAGTGGTCATGTAAACAAAGTAAAAAATATTTTCAAAGACTTGTACTAAAATATCAAATTGTTAGAAATTTAGTAGGACTCAAAAAATAAAACACCATGTAACATGGTACTAAGCCCATCATGACTTGGATTATGCCACATAGTTGTTTAAACAAACAAGATGTTCATTAAGATAGGATCTTCCCACAATGAGGTGTGACCAATGGTGCTCAAAAGAATGTTGAAAAATTAAGGTATCATGTTCATTATTGTCTAAAACATAAAAATGACATTCAATAAATAATTTTTTTCACTACATTCAAGGTTTGCAACAAATTGGGATTCCATTTGTTGTTAATGTGTACCAAATGATCAAAAAATATATTTTTCCATTAAAAATCTGAACACAAATTATATGTTAATTTTCAAATGGTTAATCATAATTGCAAACACTCTAATTTATAAAAGGTGGACTACAACTTGAATTGCAATGTCAAAAATGTAAACAAATTAGTCTAAAATGTTTGAAGGATTTATTGTCCAATAAAATCCTATGCACATGTGTTCACACAATCATTATGAGAATATATAGGGTTTTATAATTGGACTTGCAATTGGGTTTTCTAGTTGCAACAAACACTTGCAACTCAGGGTATTTATATAACCTTGAGTGTTAATGGACAAATTGTAGTAGTTGCAGCGGACACCCTATGTTGTATATAATATTATATATATGGTGCAACTCATATGCGACTATATGTAACTTCTTTGCAACTAATCTCCACGTCAAATTCTCATGCACATTCCATTGTGGTGAAAAAAAATGCCAACGTGGCTTTTCATCCATTTGTTGACAGATGACATATGTTAATACCTTTTGCAACTTATTTATAATTATTTTACAACTAGTTTGACGAATGTAATCTTCAATTATTTCATTCATCCATTTGAACAATGAATTTTGTTCCTATCCTTTTCAACTAACTTGCAACTAAAGATGAAATGAAAAAAAAAAAATTAGTGACTAATTTGCAACTAGGTGTTTAAGTTTGGGTTTCAAAGCAATTGTATGGTAGTTGATTTTAGTAGTATTAAACAACTAAATTGCAACTTATAATGCAATTATACAAACTTCACATAACCATTATCATGTTGTCATAATTATAATAATGAACGTTGAATTGCATTGGACATCACTATTTATAAACATGAAATGGATTTGAAACTTTAAATAAATTTACATTCCATGTTGAA
>Ga0116227_10001086_pt1 | contig 58738 bp, 46 predicted proteins | sample S1TSphgellanicum_FD_89693 | JGI IMG/M metagenome (GOLD analysis project Ga0116227, IMG submission 89693) | Host-associated microbial communities from peat moss isolated from Minnesota, USA - S1T2_Fb - Sphagnum magellanicum MG | ecosystem: Host-associated > Plants > Peat moss > Unclassified...
TGCTAGAAGTCCCGGGAAAGACTAGGAAGAATTGACAAGCTTACTCACTCACACGGGCCTGCATGAAACCACACAAAGTGGTTAGAACTCATTCTGGATCCCTTTGGTGTTGGGACAAGCCACAGGCAACACGGACACACAAGACTCACCACGGCCCGGACCTTGGGGGAAGCCATCACCTTCCCCCTTATAGTATACTTTGTGACTCGCCGCGGGGGTGGCATCCAAATGGCCATTTTGTCCCGGGACTCTCGGGACTCCTGCGTGGGAGTCCCGAAATCGCGCATTTTCGGGACTCCCGCAACTTTGAAGCTTCATAACTTTCGGAGAAAACCTTTGATCGACTCGCCATCTGAAGCAAAGTTGCAGGTCTCGTCAAGACCTTTCCAACGGTATGTCACACGTTTTTTGCAGCCAAGTATTTCGGGTCGATTCCCGACTTTTAGTGGTCGGGCGTCAAAATTGGCGGAATCCCGGGAGTTCGACTCCCGGGCCTTCTTTTGGCCATAACTTGTGTTTCAGATGTCCAAATGAGCAATGCGAGCCCATTTTGGACATCTACACTTCAAGACCTTTTCATTGATATAAATAGCGCAATCAGCCATGGAGTTTTGACCCCTCAAAACGCTCTCTAAAGTTTCGGGAGTCCTTTTGGGACTCTAACTCTCACCAACTCCCAACATGGGAGTTCACTTGGGAGTGTGAGGGTTCCCTCCCTCACACTCTTTGCACTCCCAGGAGCATGTGATATGACTCCTGGGTCTACTTATAGGCCCGCAACCTTGCAACCCCCTTGCCTTGGTCGCGAGCCAAGGCTAGGGTTGCGACACTTACCCATATAAATATCACCAAGAACAAATTTAAATAGCCAAGTTACAGGGTTTAGGTAGCAAGGTTTAAGTCCCAAGCACCATGTTAATGTTCCATTCTACCATTCAGCTCATTGGCACATAAATAATAATTAGTTTCATTCTAAATTTAACATCATTATCCTTAGCATGGCTGCCAAATGTTTGCGATGATTTTATCAAGGGTTAATTTCTACATCACCACTAGGTTCTTGTCTACCATACTACACGCAGTACCACATACATGAATAGTAAAGATAAATTATGAAGCTTCAATCCATGGTCAGCAAAATAGAGTAAGAATGGAAGCATGCACATATATATAACATCAAATAAAACAATAACAATTATGTGTATTAATGGAGTTTGAGCACAAGATTATGTTTAATTTTGGGCACACACTAAATAACACTCCCTACCCCTTATATCTCCATTATCTTGCTTGTCTATTTAAACCTTCAAATAACTAAAACCTACAACATTTCAACAATACCAGCCACTTGGTAGGTCACAAGTAATGACAACCAACTTCGATAGGACCCTACCAAATATTTACCTTACCGAAATTTGGTAGGGTGCCTACTTCAATTTGGTTGGATGACTTCCTAGGTTTGGTAAATTGACTACTTAACTTCAGTAAGATTATATTCAAGATTTTTACAAATGTTCAATACTCTTTATTTTAGTGAGAACTTATTCTACATATTCCTAACAAGCCTCAAGGGCTTTTTAGTGTACATTTTCATTGTCCCAATCATGAAATTTTATTGATTCATGTAGGGTACTGGCTACATGCCCCATCAAAGTTCAACATTATGAGATAAAGAAATCCTCTTCAGATCTTTCTATGGAAAACAAAGGTTGACAATAACCATCAATTAAAGTGTTTGAAACTTGCACAATTTTAACACTTAATCTCCACATCATACTCAATTTGTATAGCAAAATGTTTTTGTCTTAAATTACATGATCCAAATTCTCTTGGAAATGATTTATTTTTTCAAGATTCGCCTAACAGCCTGGCTATAGAAGTATCAATTTCTTGGGCAACAGATGGCCCATTAACCTAACTCAAATCATGGGAACCCTAGCTTGACCACATTTTCCACTTTTCATTCAACAATATCTTCCATGCAATTATTGGATCACAAATGCAAATGAAAAATTCAAATTAATAAGTTGTAATATAATTCAAAATTGATTTGAATTTGGAATTTCCACTTCACAACGTTGTTGCAACCTTTGTAGTCTTAAAGCCAATTAAATTGGGTTATGAAGCATGCCATTATCAGACATTGAATCCATGCCAATTGGATGACATATGCCCCATTAATTTGGCAAATCATTCGAACCTTGGCTTGATTATGCCAACTTTTCCAGCCTTCATTCATCATTATGTTACATGCAATTACTAGATGACAAATGCGTATGCAATCCAATTTAGCAAGCTACAATAGAAATGAAAATAGCTTTGATTTTGGAATTTCCAATTTATAACACCATTGCAACCTTCATACTCCCAAAGCCAATAAAATTGGGTTATGAATCATGTCATTATTTGACATAGAATCCTTGCCATTAGAGGATAAATGCCCCATTAGCCTAGCAGATGATTTGGACCATGGATTGATTATGCCACACTTTCCACCTCTCATTCAACAAAGTTTGTCATGCATAAATAGTAGATGACAAATGTAGATGTAAAATTTAGGGCAATAAATTGCAACATAATTAAAAATTCATTTGCATTTGGAACTTTTAGTTCACAACACCAAATTACAACCTTTGTAGTCCTAGAGCCAACGTAATTTAGTTATGAAGCATATCATTATTTGACATGTAGGATTCATGCCATTGGAGGACAAATGCCCCATTAACTTGGCAAACCATTTGAATGGGTTGGTTGGATTATGTCATATTTTCCACCTCTCATTCAACAAAGTGTTAGATGCAACTATTGAATGACAAATGCAAATGCTACATTTAGACTAGCAAGCTACAACATAATTGACATTTATATGAATTTGGAACTTCTAGTTCATAACACCCCTATAACCTTTGTACTCCCAGAGCCAATAGAATTGGGTTATGTATCATTAAAAGTGGTTCACTTTGGGTTGGCCACCCATGCCTAATGAACTTTTGGCAAGACTCAAGAAAAATAAAATCTTGAACTATAGTACCTGAAAATCTCATTCCAACTTTCTAGATGTGTATCCAACTAAACCAAAATGGTATTCATTCAAAATAATAATCTATTTGAAGTTGGTTTTCCTATTTTTACATTCACCCCAAGTAATTCCTATTTGTTAATTGGGGCTGCACCTACAATATACATCACGTTTAGGTCATCGTCATTGGCATATTACATACCAACATGTATATAGAATCCACCAAAATGTTTGAACATCAACTTGGATATATTAATGAAAGCCACAAGTTATAGGTTTGGAGGATAACCACTGCACTGGTTAGTAAAATGAATCAAATATGAAGATTTGCTTGAATGAAGATTAAACAAACCCAACTAATAAACTTGACTTTGTAATGTTTGACACAAATTAGTGGTTAAAAAGTACAAGCATAACCTTGCAAAACTTCTTGACAAATGTGTCAAACCACCACCATTTAAATCATTAATAACATTGATGACCTTAGTGACACGGGATCCTAGTAACGCTATTAACTCCTAGGGGTGGGGATGATAAAAGTGAACAATTATAACCACTACACAATGCCTTAAACATTCGTCCCTAGCAATAGAGATGTAAACCAATTCATAAGAATCCAAATAGATTATAGTTAAAGTAATATATAATGTCCTTTGTTTTTTAAAGCAACAAGAATAAAATGTAAGACTATGGACCCAATAAGCAAGGAAAGAACAACAATCATATTTGTATGCAAGTCTTTCGTACTAGTTCAAAATCATGCCATTATCTGTCATAGAATCCATGTTCATGCTTGGAGTGCATCATATACTTTGTACAAGGAATCGACACAATTCATTTCGCTCTCTAAGTGCACCCATTCAACGATGTTCACACAACTAATCAACAACTTTTGTACTTGACAATGGAATTGAAAACAAAACGATTGTAGACCATTGAGGATTCATGATTATGCATGGCAAAGAACTTCTAAGTATAAAGAAAAACCACAATATGGCAATAATAATTATTCAACTTTCACATGTTTCATATGCACATATTCATCATGTATATATATTTTCAAGAACAATGGTAAGAGACCTACTTCAAACATCATTTTCCAACAACATAGAAAAAAGGCATGACAAATCCATAAATTGTTACCTATTTAATTAACCATTGTATTGCACAAACCTCAATTTTGACAGATGCCAGGTTTGTTGATCTTGATTTGCAATACAAACAAATTAGTTTGTTGGTAAGAACAACCTTCCCAACTTTCTAGGAATTGACCTTCAAGATTCAATGTTATAAAAATTCATGCAATTAAGAACTGTAATGCACAATTGACCAACTTGAACAAGCTACCATTTTGGCTTGAACCAATTAAGTGGTATTTGAACCAAGACCCAAAGTGCAATGCTTGTTTGAACAATGTGTTTTTCCAAACTTGCTTCTTAAAAACCAAGACCCAAGGTTCTAAAAATTGTTGAAAAACTTGAATGAAATGTTCTTTAACTTTGAAAGTTTGGAATTTGATTGTTTTCCCTATTGTAGTTGTTCAATTGTGGACAAACTTGCTCTATGGACCATCACAATGTGGTTGTAATTTGACTAAGGCTGAAACAAGTTGAGGAGAGACACACATGCCTATGACAATTATTTGCTAAAACTAGGTGGGGAGAGAGTAACAATTTCAACTAACTAATCAAAGGTAAATTGGTAGTGGGATGGGTGTTGCTTGACTTCTTCCATCCAATATGTCTTTTGTGTTTTGGTTCATGCTCCTTATTGCCTCATCCCAATTTGGAGAAGATTCAAAGGAGAGAAACATGTACCCAAATTTTTCAATGGAAAACATCTTTCTTTTATTGTTAAAGCGTGATGAGTTGTACCCATTGCTATACAAGGATACAAAACACCAACAACATAAATTCCAACTTTTGTTGTTGCACAACCTTAGTATTACAAGGTTGTGCACACTATTATCCAACTGAATGGATTGGTGAATAAAAAACATGGGAGTTTTTTTGGGCCTCTAAATGTTTCCATGCTTCCACCACCCTATGCACTACCAAATGTTGTTAATGATGCACTGACAATCATGCCAATTACCAAGAAGAACATACAAGAATGTGGAGAATGACATGTTGTTAATTAAAGAGAAGAATAGATTCCATCCAAGATATTGTTCAATATTCCACTAGGTAGCAATTAGGAACATAACACCTATCAAATGAAAGCAATCTACTTCACATATTTCAACCATTGATTGAGGAGTCCCATTTCCTTTTTCAAAGAATGGACCTTGCACCAAAATAAATATGGATGGAATGGTTACCCTTCTTGAACATCATTTCTTTGCAATGTTTTGAGACTAGATCAAGTACCACCTATGCATCCGTAGTGAGCATTTTGGTATTGCAAAAGGGTTAAAGCCTTATAAAGGCTTGACCATGCGCTTCTTCTAAATTGACCCAATATGCAACACATCAATTTCCACATGGAACATGAAGCTAAGATTAGACTTCTTTTACACTATTATTAATTTTGGTCAAATCCAACTTCTTGACCTAGGGTGGGGGGGGAAGAATGGTAACAAATTGGATTACAACATAATCGTAACCATAAAACATAATGGTAGGAGGAGGAATGTGGGTTTATAAATATTATTATAAAAACAAGTGAATTTTTCATTCACCGTCTAGATTTCACACCCTTGTTGTTTTACATAGAGTTTTGAATTTTGTTGTTTATGCTTATTGCAACTTCCATTCTCAAACTTGTTGACTCCTACCAAACTTTATATTTGTTGGATTAAAAAAACCTAAGTTGTGAGTGGAATGAAAGAAAAAATAATGGGGTTAATAAAAGATGTTGCAAAAATGCTAGATCAAAACCTCATTAACTCATTATCCAATTGCAACTTTTTCATTATAGTAGTCTAGAAGTGAAGCATGGAAAATGAAACCCATCGATAATGGTTGAAGAGAAGGGGAAACCTAAATTACTTCAAGAAAACATTAGCTGGACATTTTGGGTTTGTCAATTGATTGTTTACCTCTTCTAATTAACCTTGAAAAAGGATTTTTTTTTTCAAAATGCACAAAGGTCTATGAAATCCACCTTTGTTTTTCAAGTTGTAATTGTGCCCTTCTTTCATGCGTTATTGGATTTTCGCACCTTCTTGCATCGACTTGCCTTCCCATGCTTTTATAACACCATCGCTGCTATTAGGTGATTCTTTTGAATGATATTGGTTGGAGCTTCCGTTTCCAAACAATGAATTGGTGTTGCAGCTTCTAGTTGTTGGGTCTTGGCATACTAAGGTGTCCATTTTTTGGTGTCACAAGGGTAGTTGGGGGGGGGTTCCTTTAAATTTGGCACAATATGTGTTGGGATATGATTGAACATTATAGAGGGGATTCATTTAACTTTAATCTGTAACATTTGTAAAATGTTAAAATTTCAAAATAAGATGCCATCATTTCATTACAAGGTGGACTTTTAAAGTGATGTAACATCTTTTGTCATAATCTATAAAGAACATTTATGGACTTTTATTATTTATTAAACATGTGTGAAATGTTAATTTTTTTTTCCTAGTATGATTATGAGGGTATTATAATGTTAAAAAAAGGGTTTACAAGTAAGTTAAATTTTTTAATTTATCAAGATTTCATAAGATTGCCAATAGTCTATAAAGTCCACGATATATTAAAATGGAAAATTTGAAGATTCTTGTTTTGTAAAAAAAGATATTAATACCCTACATAACAATGGCCAATTATAAGAATTGAAAACACCCATGTTTTTGCTTCTAACTTTTCCCCTAACTGATCAAATCGAGATACGTGTCACAATTCAGAAAGTGGTAAGTTTCTGTGTTAGGTATTCCATTTGCCTCCTACTTTCAAATGGACAATTTTACATTGCCAAAGCACTAAACATTTAAATTCAAAAATTTAAAAAAAAAAAACTATGGACTCCACATATGCCACTTTTGATACCACCTTATTGTGCCAAGACCTTGCCTTAGTAGACATTGAAGCCAATTCCCCAAGGGATTGTGCAGATGTAGTAATAGAAACTCCTTCCATGTGACTTAAAACTTGCGCAAATATTTGTAGTAGCACAAAGTTGTTCAAGTTGTGGTTTATAGATCAAGTCATGTAATAATTCAGACCTCTACACACTTGAAACAAACATAATGATTTGAACATGTGTCTTTTGCCCTTAAACATAGGGGTCAAGATGATTTCCACACAAGAGTTTCGACTAAAGAATTTGAACAAACCTCATGGAACTTGAAAACTTAGGAAAAATGCACATTCCTACAACAAGTTGATGGCCCTTTGATAGTTTGCAAGAAGTTGTAAGCATGGGAGGCTCAACAATTGTTCATGTTTCTAGTGCAAAAATGCATCCCAATTTTTGGAGCAAACTTGGCGTGACTAGTTGACATACTACAGATGCAATTTGAGATTCTAGCCACATGTATGAATCTAATAGTTGGTTGAAAGGGGGTGAAGCTCATGATGTGGGTTCAGAATAGTGGGTTCAGTGGAATGGTGATTGGTTGGCAGGACAATGTTGTTGGCACAAAAGGGCAATTCCATTGAAATGTCCTTTAAAACATTCTACCCCAACTAGGTAAGCAATGTTAAATGGAAGATTATGCCATTCCACCTATAACATATTTCACTTGTTTTACCATCATTAAGTAATTTCATGTATTCCCAATCTACCAAGTGCATGACAATGCACCTTTTGTGATGTAGTGTACACTACATATTTCCTTGTACATGTTACAATGAACTATGTTAATAATAACTACATATGCACATGACACTTATAATATTGAATGAAGGTTTATATTAAGGTGTTTAGATGTAATATAATTAATATTTCAAATGTGATACCCTAAATGAAGGCACATATGGTCATTTTGATTGCAACATTAAAGGTGTCATTAATAATAAACATTTTCCTTTATTTTCACCTAACGATTTGTAGTGCAAGAACAAATTCCAATATATTGTACTTTACAACTTAGAGATTAAATTTAAACATTACACATGGTTGGAAGTTGATAAAGTTGTATAAATTTATACATTTATATGTCATGACCTCACTACATATGAAAACATGAGTATTTTACACAAACATGGTGGTATGTATTGAATGATGCAGGCAAGCTATGACCTTCGAAACACATACCATTAGCTTCAATTTAAAAAATACCATTATTTGTGTGACAATATGTGCACATGTGAGCATATATGCAAATCATAGGTAACGACCATATCAATTGTTGTTAGTATTGCCCATGACATATTAAAGTGAAATTATGTAGTGATCCTAACGTATGTGGTCTTCCTTGTATTGCCTAATAGGGGAGGATCCACATGATTCCATAAGCTAGTTCACATTATTTGTTCCACCCATAGCTATTGTTTAGTGGGTCAATTTCACCCATGTGGAATGCAATCCCGTATCAAGGAAATGTGTAACTTGTTTGTTTAATGGCCTTTAAACCCCATATCCACCAATATAAAATTTCTAAGAATGTTGAATTTAGTAGTATAAATCTATTTATTCAAGCTCAAGGTCTAGTTTGGTACTTTTTAAGAATGTGGAATTAATTAGACAATACATTGTTGTGTAGATACAATTGTCGATGATGATTTCAGGTTAATCAACAAGAGTAATTATTGAGTAATTATTATTGTTCTATGTGATTTTTGTTTATGTTTAAGTAGTGACACGACAAAATATAATCTATATTGAGGCTTGTTGTAGCCTATAACAAATATAAGATGACATTTTTGGTCACATATGACAATTCATATTCATTGTTTTGGCCTGATTTTGCAATCCCACCATGATTTTCTACATGATTTTCCACTAAGGTTGGTCTAACATTTTGTGGGTGGCACGGAGGTATACATATGATGAATTTGGTTTTCATTATAGTTTACATGCATTTGTGTGTATTTTATAGATACATAATTTGAATGTAATTAGACATTTATAGTACACATCTAACCCACGAATGTAACAATGTTTAGAGGATCGACACCAACTCATGAATTCTCAATTGCACATGGATTATAACCATGTATGGGCATAGGTATGGGGAACAAGCAACAACATTGGTCTTGTATTGGTTGGGCCAACAATGTATGCCTTAGTTACATGCAACAAGGAACAATACCAATGCATGTACTACACATTATCCTCCAAGTGAATACACTTTGACATTTGTTGTATTGGGTGTGTCCAACAAATACCTATATGAAGTTAGCCATCAAACACTGGAGTACCTCTAAATATTTCAATTTCTTGCATGGCAACATGAGTTGATGTGGGTGTTAAATAGCCCCCAATGAAAACTATGCATCTTGCCACTAACAAATAAAATAGTGTGTCAAAAAATTCCTAAGTTTAGGTTTCAGGTAATTCACTAGGTCTCTGGCATGTGTGTTATGGTACAATTTTTTTGGAACTTCCATCTTGTGTTAGCCCAACTACTTCCCTTTCTATATTGTGCCACGTAACTATCTCATTAGAGGTCAGTTCTCTTGGACACATACCTAAATTGTGGACACCACAATGTAAACATTCTCCAAGAAGGCACAGTCTGTTGTGCCACTTGGAATCTTGGGACTATGTACGTAAACAACAAATGTCCAAAGCTCAGTAAGATCACGATAGGTCTTTTGGTGTGCATCATGTACTTAGTTGGATGCACATTTGACTCGGTACATTCAAGAGGCAATGAACAAACCTCAGTGCAATTACATGTGCATGTTTTGTGTACACCTGCTCCACAAGCTCTAAATTTGTTCAAGCCACCCAATAGTTCTTTTCATTCCTGGTGGTACTGACAACAGCATGTATTCCAAGTTGTGAGTTTCTGAACCCACCAATGTTTCAATGATCGGAATGTTGTTATTGCAATAGGTGCCTTTGGATCCATAGTAAAATACTCCAACTGGTGATTTCACAAGTCCAATTCAAACCTATTGATTAGCAGCTTATTGAGCAGCTACATTAAATGAGAAGGATATTCAAGATCTTGGTCCTCTACCTTAACCACAGGCTGTGGTTGCTGGCTTGCCTGATCAGAGCCAGCAGTAAATGAAATGCATATTATGTCAGCAAACTTTCTCAAAACCTGTACATAGGTCACATTTCTCCATAAGCAAAATGCCAATTTGAATTTCATCAATATGTACATTTGGATATGTAGGTGTAATAACCAACAACCATCTCCAACACAATATTACACACTTACTTCTTCATGACCAAAGTCTTTACAATTCTTGAAAGATGAATATTCTTCTTGCATGACTATTAACAACAGTAGGCCATAAACCCCATCCAGCTGTAGCCTTTCTAATCACTGATAGATAGAGTCTCTATTTGTGCACTTCATAAGGTCACTGGTTACATCAAGAGAAGAACTTAGTGCAGCTTCACAGAACAGAGTCAGAGGTGTACTGTGTCATGTGTGTCACGGCAAAATTGCAAGTTCCACGTGAAAGACAGATTAGTCCTTGTCAATCGAAAACAAAACTTTGAGAACCATGGATTACAAAATTGGCTTCTCCGATTGTAGCTACCCTCTGCAATCTAGCATGCCACCATGAGCCCCCAGAAACCTGCCAGATTTATGCTAAGTCACTAAAACAAGGTCGATACATCTCTCTTCTTTGCAGGTCCACCACCACTCTGGAAATGTTTTTGCAATAATCGAAAGAAGCTTTCTGGACCCCACAACTGTAACTAAAGTTTCTAGCCTGTTCTGCTTCTAAAGAAGTGCATTTCATGTGGAAAAGGATGGATCACTTCCTCAGTAGTCCATTCCCCCCATGCCTCCTGCCCCCATGCCACCACCCATGCCAACCATCTCCTTCTCTTCCTTTGGGAAATCAGCCACCACTGCTTCTGTTGTTGTCATCAGGGACGATACACTGCAACAATTGACACACTAATAAGTGCACTGTAGAAGTAACACTAATGAAAAGGGTCTAAAATCCCAGACATTACTGACATTTCCAAGTTTGCCTCTTCACAAATGAGGAGAAAAGGTTGCTGGCTTATCACTTACCTAGCTGCATCTGTAAGTGCAGTTCTAATAACCTTCACTGGGTCAATAATTCCAGCCTTCACCATATCCACATATTCATCTGCATCACAATAAAGCAGCATCACTGTTCAGGTTCCAGATTTCTTGAGGTGTCCACAACACAAGCCATTTCTACTCCAGTTACCAGTTACTTCTGTAAGGCTGTATCTGATAGAACCACTGGTCAAGAACATGCCAGCTGTATGGTCTTCTATCATAATGCTGAGAGGAATCAGACCTTGATCCATAGTAAGAGTGATAGTCAAATAAGACAAGAAGACAGGAAGAACATTGTGCTGAACATGTCTACTACATGCAAAACAGGTAACATACCTCTGGCAGCATCATAGCCAATATCCAAATTATTCTGCTCCAAAAGCTTGCCTACCACAACTGCACCCTCCACACCTGCATTTGCTGCTATTGTGTAGGTTGGCATCTGTTCCCAGATTTGAAGGGTCAGTGATGTTCTCCATGAAACTTGCACTATTGCAAAGAATGACTTTGAGCTGAAATTATTTTCACCTGGTAGTGCATTTTCATGAGCCTTTACGTCCAAACTGTACCAAAATTCCAGCTCTCATAAGAAAAATGCACATGCCCCAGGCATGTTCACAACAATCCTAACAGTTCCAGAGTGTAAATTGCACCTTAAGAGCATTTTGGATAATTTGGACACCAACTTTTTGATCAAAATTTGCAGTTGGGATCTTATCGAGATCTCGTGAGGCATACAGAAGTGCCACACCTCCACCTACAAACACATCACAGCCAAAAGTTGATTTTGCTAACCAGAACCTAAAATTGTTCAATGATGAAACTCAGAGACATTGAAGCAAGACTAGGATACAATATCCACATCCTCTCTCCACCTCTTAAACTCACAATATCGAGTGAGTTCTCTGGGTGAGACTCATACCAGGAACAATGCCTTCTTCCACTGCTGCCTTGGTAGCATTCAAAGCATCAGTCACACGGTCCTTCTTCTCATTGACCTCTATTTCACTTGCTCCACCAATCTGCAATCAGAAAAACCAAGTGAGAGAACCAATAAAGTTAAGCACAAAGGCTCCATGTTTGGAAGGCAAAGAAAATCTGCATGCACTACTGAGAATTTTTGCAAATACTCATCAGACCCATGTACCTTAAGGACAGCAACACCGCCTGAGAGCTTTGCCAAGCGTTCTTGCAGCTTCTCCTTGTCATAATCTGATGTGGCAGCATTTATTGCTTCACGTATCTGTATCAACCCATCACACAGTGAGTTGTATTGCCAGTACAAGTCTAGTTTTCTATGTGTAACAACTGTGATTGCAGCTAAAACCTTCAGCAATGCATTCTCAGCATGGAACAAACTACACATGGACCGTTTTACAGCCAAGGTTTAAAGAGTCAGAAATACACCAGGTAACTGAAAGACAAATAAATCCAATCTTAAACTCAACTTTGAATTTAATACCTGCTCACATTGCTCCTCAATGGCTTTCTTGTCACCCCCACCATCCAGTATGATAGTTTCATCTTTTGAAACTGTGACCCTCTTTGCTGATCCAAGCATATCTGGTTGTACTTTCTCAAGCTTAAGGCCCAAATCTTCACTTATGAGCTGAAACCATACATACAACCCACCTGATCACTATCAGTATGTACAAGACAGACACCAATAATTGGTTCTAATCTTGCAATCCAGCATGCCCTATCTCTGCATAGCTGCAAATATTCCACTGTCAGCTGATACTGGATAATCCAAGTCAGGCCAGGAACTAATGTCTTTGCAACTATAACTCACATATTTTGCACCCTGGTTCCAACTTCACAAATTCTTAAAGCTCACATGTTTTTAAGTGGAGTATTTTGCATATTGGTCTAAATCGCCCAAGGCACCTGCAATGTCTGATTAAAGGGATGCATATGGTAAGATGTTTGAATACCTGGCCCCCAGTCACAACTGCAAGATCCTGCAGGTTGGCCTTTCTATTCTCACCAAACCCAGGTGCCTTGATGGCACACACCTGATACCAACCCAGTTAGCGCAGTTTTTTATGAGGAGATGTAGAGATTCTATGGAACATAATGTCAATCACAATTGTTACTACTTGATGTCATTGCTCCTGAGAAGTAAAGCAGATCAAAACTATTGCACAGCATATGGATAGTAATTAAGTTCCAATAGATCTCATCCCTTGTGATATGGATCTTGTCCTAGCAGAAGCTTATCACTGGCAAAGTTATGAAGATGCAACTTCCTGCTCTAAGACAATCTTATACCTTGACACCACCACGAAGTTTGTTGACTATTAGTGTTGCTAGAGCTTCACTCTCCACATCCTCTGCCACAATCAGCAATGGTCTTTGATCCTGAAAAATACAATTTGGTCAGGATAGGCACGTTCAAGAAATAGGCATGAATGAAAGATAAAAAACACTTAAAAATAGCATGGAATAAGTGGTTATGACTTACCTGCACAACCAATTCAAGCACTGGGATGATGCTGTTTAAGCTTGAGATTTTCTTCTCATGAACTAAGATCACTGGATTCTCAAGTTCCTGGATCATATGTGGAATGAAAGAGTAAGTCACACTAAAAACTTTGATTACCAGCTTCATGTCAAATTTCTTGGTCATCAAATCAAGATGCAATATTCAAGAACTGTTTTCAAAGGCACCAATGGCCTCAACATACTCACCACTTTTTGTGTCTTGGCATTCGTGACAAAGTATGGGGAGATGTAACCTCTGTCAAGCTTCATGCCTTCCACCACCTCAAGTTCATTGTACAGAGTCTTCCCATCCTGATGCAAGCACCCGTACATGTCAATGCATACTTGTCACAGGTGTTGGTTTGGAAAAATTGCAGAAGTGAAATGCTGGATATAGACATGATGAAAGGAGCTCAATCTGTGTGCAGTTCAAAATGATTGCACAAGAAGGACTGATAGAAAGAAATCACAACAAAACTTACAGAGACAGTAATAACACCATTCTTGCCAACTTTCTCCATAGCCCGTGCAATCAAATCACCAATTTCACGGTCACCATTTGCAGATATTGTTCCAACCTGCAATGCTAACAAAGGTTAAATGTAGACCGGAGGAATTCAGAACCACTTTAATTTCCCATTCAAGAAGTAGGGTTAACAAACAGCTCCAATCCAGCGGCTCATGCAATGCACAGTCACATTAGCAATTTTCCAACAGCAAGTACTTACTTGGGCTATCTCCTCGGATGAGCTTATCATTCTTGCTCTGCTCTTCAAGTGGTTAACCACTGAATCCACAGCAAGGTTGATCCCTCGCCGCAGATCCATGGCATTCATTCCAGCTGCCACTGACTTGCAGCCTTCTGAAAAAATGGCTCGTGTAAGCACTGTTGCTGCTGTCGTACCTGTGAACCCCAAGGTCATCAAGGTTAACACAGGCCAACAACTGAAGGTAGGATTTGACAAGGTTCTGGATTTTCAATTGAAATGAGATTTTAGCACCATCCACCCCACATGTTGGGGTTGACTTTCCATTAGGAAGGTATGATGTCCTACAGTTGCGCAATCACAATTGGAGACACAATATCTTCATACGCATGGCAAACCTCTCCATGCTGAATAGCATCAAGAGATGACCCAATAAAAAGGTCAGAGTGATTTCAGATCCAACAATATATCAGCAAACAAAAAAAAGACGAAACCCAATGCTCAAAAACTGAGGTAGCAGGACACAAGAACAAAATAAAAAACAGATGGGCAGTTTGAAACAACAGCAATGGTCAGATCAACCTCTTCTCTTCACCAGATTAATTAAGCTCAGCATTTCAGCTACAGAGAAAACTTTGAAGCTACAATTTCTTAAGAATATGTAAAATCTGACTACTCCAGATTTGACGAAATCTGAAATATTGGCATCCATATTGAAGTATGACACAAATGGGTTTACTGTACAGATGAGGTAGAAGCTACACTCATTTCATGAGAGGAGTTACCATCTCCAGCCACATCATTGGTGGCATTTGCAACTTGCTTCACAAGACTTGCCCCAAGGTTTTTCAGTTTGTCTTTGAACTCAATACTCTTGGCAACTGTGACACCATCCTTTGTGACCTTTGGACCTCCATAGCTCTGCTCAATCACAACATTGCGGCCCTGGAACATTGCCAGCAAAGAAAAATAATAATTCAGCACAATAGAGAGAAAGCATCTGACACACAATTTGTCTGAAAATTTGGGCAAAAACTGAGAGAAGGCATAAGGATATACGACAAACTCTGAAGCACTAACTTCTGAGTTTCTATCAACTCCATTGATGCCTTTGAAAGCTGAAAGCATACAGTTTGCAAAGTCAGTTCTGTACCTTGGGTCCCATAGTAACCTGGACAGCATCCGCAAGTTGCTCCACACCCTGAAGCATTTGCGCACGAGCAGCTACACCAAACCTGATATCCTTGGCAGAGAATCTTCGCACCCATTGCACCTGGCTTAAGTCCTGCATTTGCAAAGAACCAAAATCAAGCCTGCAAAATCCATGATGCTTCTCTCTATCACTAACACACCATCTACTAGACATGGGTACTGCATATGCTTTAATGAATTATTGTTCTCTTCAGTTGCAAGGTGCTCTCTTTGTGCAATTTTCAATTGTAACTGGAAGAGAAAAGCATCAAAAAATAATCATGCAATTGTTGATTGCAACTTGAAGAGAAAAGCATCAAAGAGAATGACATCAAAAGAGTGATGAGCAGTGGGTGCACACTTACTTGAGCCCGCACAGATTGCCTGTGCTCAGTGATCAAACAACACCAAAAAGCAAAAACCAAGAATATGTTAGAGACTAGTACAACAATGAGGCACATTTATATATACTATAACAGCAATGTCAAAACTCCATGGTTCTTCTTCTCCTTCATGTGTGTGCATGGAAAGAAGATCTTCCAGGCTTTTCTGACATAAACCAGAATGGAGAACAAAAAATGCAGCAAATGACCTAAACCTCTGTATCCTGATCTGCTACAGCGGCTGGTGATCAAAACACTGCAGCAGGCAGAAGAGAGAACAATCTGAAGATCCGTCAAGCGTACAAAGGCTTGGTACCTGACTCCAGATACCAATGTAGTCAATGCACGAAACATGATTGTTGGTGCTTCTGCAAGAACACGAAACTGCAAGAGAAACACTGGAAGCGTTTGCGCCTTCTTCTTTTCTTTTTTTTCTTCTTCTTCTGATGCTGCTGCTGCAACAAGAAATGATCTTCAATCAATCCATAATGAACGCTGTTAAGGAAAAAAGGACGATGCGAAGCTCGACTTTTGGTTTCGCGATGAGATAGAGAACTCGATGGTGGATTCTCAAGGGATAAGAAGAAACAGAAATCGAAATGGAGATTTCTTTCCCTGCATGATTTCAAGAAAAATGAAGTTGTGAGAAGAGGAACCTGGAAGGCGCGCAACAGAACGTCCGCGCAAAAACACGGTCAATCGGAGATGCAATAATCCGGAAACGGGTCAAAGAAACAAAGGCGTCGTCGCGTGCAAAATGGCTTCAAGATGTTCAGACTTTCTTTCTCTCGAGGAACGGAGATCAGAAATGTCAATTGCAACAAAAGATTCAAAGATTGTCGCCAAACAAAGATTGTTGCCACAAACTCTCTTGTGAATGCGATGCGGAGGGAGAAGAAGAAGCAGCAGCAGCAGTACAAGAAGATCGGCACGACAACGACTCACCTGGTGGCTGGCTGGCTGGCTGGAGGGCGGGCTGGCTGGTTCCAGAACCTTCAAAAGAACCAAGACGACGACGATAGAGACACTGTGTCATGCATCCGTTGTCGTGCGCGAACACGGTTCTTTTCTTAGAAATCCACGAAGAAGCACACGAGGATTTCATTCAGAAGGCCGCGCCATAACTGAACTCCTTGGCGGATTGTTGTGGAGCAGTCGTTCGTCCTGCACGCGACACGGGACGACGACGACGACGAAGAAGAAGAAGAAACAAATGCGCACCAGACAAGACTTCTGGAACTGCATCCTGGTATGCAATCTCTTCCTCATTCCATCTCTAGTTTCCTCTCCCTCTAGGAGATAGAATTCCTGTTGTCTGCCATCAGCAACAGTTGCTCCAAGTTGCTCTTGGATGCAATGATTTTTTTTTCTTTCCTCTTCATGTTTTTCCTTGATCTCTCTGCCTCTGGAACTGCAACCTGTATTTGCTAGTAGTAATGCTTCTTCCATGCAACCTGCAAATGCAAAGTCTGAAGATATGAATGTGAAATTGTGAATACTTCGTGAGCGCTTTCCACAAGGTTGTGAATGTACTCTTTCTTTTGTCGTGATACCTTCAAACTGTTGTTGTGGAGATTTCTTCTGAAATCTCATGCAAATGCTTGAAGGGGAATTAGGCGTTCAGACTCATTGCTTTCTCGCACAGAGGACGCTCGGATGTAGTTTTTTGATGGGTTGAGGATTTCGAACTTTAGAAGAAGAGGAAGGGAGAATAGCAGTTAGCAAGCAGGAGCCATGGCCAATATTACAGCAAGTGAGATTGCAGGCTTCGGCGTTGGTGCACTACTCCTAATTGCTGCTTTGGCTGCTCCCAAAGTCGACTCTTTCGTTGCGCGCTCCCAACGCAGGTTCAGTAAATCTAGCCTCCGCATCTCTTTCTTTTTTTCTCTCTGTCTCTGTCTCTCTCATCTGTCTTTCTACACCTTGCAAGATTTCCTTCCAAGCAAGAGCGCTAGTGGCAATTTGAATCTGTTACGGCTTGCAAGGTGAAAACGTGGCCAGTTAGCCATTGCTTGTGCTTCATGCATCTAAAAAGTCTTCACAAATTCTGAAAAGATGTACAAGAGGAGGCTCCACAGATAGATACTGGGCTACATTGCTACCCTCTTCTTCATCTCTTGTTTTCTTGCTCAGATCACTGGAGCTCAGAGTGTTCTGATGAGGTTTGGAGAGCTTTGGTTGGTGAGCAACTGCTGCAGGTCTTTGAAATTGTGTGAGGAATGTGGAGGTGTGACAAAACTGCCATGCCTCAAGTGCAAAGGACATGGTCAAGTAACTGAGGGGCTTTTTAGTGCACTTTCCTCAGAACCAAGAGAGAGCACTCCTTGTCTTGAGTGCAAGGGCAGAGGCCAGTGCCCATGTGCTTCTTGCAGTAAATAATAGAGCTGGTTCATCTCAGCAAACTCTTCTTTAACCAGCTTGTTGGCTTCAGTTCATTGGCATTGTTCTCTCTTTCCTTTGCTATGCATAATGCTAGGATTTTTTCAGGGTGTCAAGCACCATCACAGAACATATGAAGCAAGACAGTTAACAGGTCAATTTTTCTGGTAGAGACTTTTGTTTATGTAGACAAAATTAGTTACCATGCCTGGACACCTTGAATGTGGGATGTGAACCTGGTGTTTCATCAACCAGGAACACTGGTAGTACTTAGGACTGTGAATGAAATGTGCAAGCGAATAATCCAATAAACACCACTCAAGCACTCTTGTAAGTTGCAATTGGACAGTAATGATCTCTGGTGATCTCTTGCCTTCACAGATTGAAGAGGGTTTGGTTTGATCTTTTTCTTTGCAGACTTGTCTGTCTTTGCTTCTTTGTCATTCTTTAATGTTTGGTGTCTGATACAAGCATCTGTGAACTGGAATTATATAGTAAGTAGGAAACCCGACCTGTGCTTCTCTATAATAGAAAGCTGAATTACTCCATGTTTTGAAGAACAATGTTTTAGGAACCAGTCTCTGTTTGTTATGCTGTAAAACTCATACACACTAGTTTGATGAGGTAACTATTCAGGACTGTTTAACACCCACCGTGCATGACAAAAGGCTTGCAGCTCTCTAGGTGTTTGATCAGTGTTAAAGACTTGACTTCAACATGATCAAAGCTTTCTACAAAATGGAAGATGCATCTTCTATACAGAAAATTAGAACTATAACTTGTTCTGGAGGTCCAAACTCCATGCAATTGATGTTCGAGTACACACCCAATGATCCCAATTGCATTGCCTTTGTGGTTAGTGATTTTGCATCAGAGGATTCATTCAACTAAATAACTAGGCCCAAAACATTACAAAATTTGAAGTTTCATACAAGCAAGCTCAAGAGAATCTTCATCATAATGACAAACATGTCATTCTGAATAGATGACCTTGTGGATCTTCATGCTGCTGTGTCAAATTTTAAGCAGAGCCATATTCTTGAAGCCACTTCTCATGACGATTGATATCAGCAACAGAAACACTTCGAGAAATTTTAGAGAGGGACTCCTCCACATCACGCATTGCCACAGGGTCATACATTTCATCTTTGGTCATGTGTTTGATCTCATCAGGCGTTTTGCCAGCAATTTTGCGACGCATACCATTCATGGAAGCATCCCTACAGATGTTGGTGAGGTCATCACCGCTGTAACCTTCTGTGCGCTTTGCCAGTTCTTCCATATTCACATCCTGTGCTATCTGTGCCATAAGGTGCCTCAGAAGGTTTAGGATTTGTGTGGCAGAACGTGACACTAAACGGGACATAATACAACCAAAGCTCTAAGATGGATTTCAAAGACCACATTGTTGAACTCCATTGTCTATCTTGTACCCATTAAAATCCTAGCCACCTGGAAAGCAAGAAGAGATACTACCGAAAAGACTTGTGAGTTAAAACACAAAAGTCAAGTAAGAAAGACCTCAACATCCTTGAGGTTTATGCGAACAAGTTCACGCCTGCCTTCTTCATTTGGCAAGGGGATGTAGATTCTCTTCTCTAGCCTTCTCCTGCATTGACCATGGACCTGATATTTGATCAACAAAGTTGAGGTTGAAAACTCTTTGGACCCTAGAAGATATCAAGCTTCTTCACATTATCCTGCAATGGCAATGAGAATCTTTTCTACATGATTTTCATGAATAACATCCAGAACCTTACCTGAGTGCATCATCAATGTCCCAAGGAAAATTGGTGGCAGCAAGGACCATGACAATTCTCTTATCACCATAGTCCCCTGTAGCAGTGTTGTTAACCCCATCCACCTGCACAAGCAATTCTGATTTCACACGCCTTGAAGATTCATGCTCCCCAGACGACCTGCACATCTATACACTCACAAACATTTGTTAGACCATGATCAACAAATTGTGAGACAAAATTTGCAATTTTAAAATAATATGTTAAACACCTTGTGGGAAAAAAGAAGCTCCATCTTTCTTTGACTAGAATCAAAATCTCTAGTTTTCCAAGAACATCATGACAATATGAATCACGGGAAGATTGATGCTAATGGAAAGAAATATTTTACCCCCGTGCATTGCAGAGAGAGTCAATCTCATCAATGAAGATTGTGCTTGGGGCATATGCACGGGCCAAATCAAACAAACATCGCACCATGCGCTCACTTTCCCCTCGCCACTTGGATGCCAAGGTGGCTGATGATACATTGAAAAAGGTAGTGCCGCATTCTGTTGCAACTGCCTTTGCCAAAAGTGTCTTCCCTGTACCAGGTGGGCCAAACATCAACACTCCCTTCCATGGTCGCCTGATCCCCTGCACATTCCCACTTATGCATAATGTTCAAGGACTAGTACACGAGACCCTAAACCCACTGAAAGGAAAGATCTAGTTTGAGTGTTGATGCTGAAACAAATGAAGAAACTAAGTCTGGGTTACTGAGCATCTGTGCCTGAAGAATTCGCATATTTGAAGAATAAAAAGACAGAGATGATGCACTGCAAGGAGTGTGTTTTTGGAGAAATCAGGACCTGGAAGTATTCAGGCATCCATAGAGGCAGAACAACAGCTTCTTCAAGGAGGCGCTTTGCTTCAGTAAGACCTGCAATATGCTCCCACCGAACGCCAGGACTTGCCTCCAGCACATCCCGCTCCAGCATTACAGCCAAGTCTGCATCAGGCCCATCATATTTCCCAATCCTGGATGGAATCCCTTTTGGTGCCTCAGGCTCCTCTGCCACACCATTCTGCATCGACCAGCAATTGTCAATCTACTTGACACACAGACTACATTTCACAACTTCAAATATTCACTATGGGGAGCTTCTAAAAAAATTACCAATTTGCAAAAGAGCTCTTGGCAGCAGATGTTTGATGAGTGCTGCTGGAATCAGGTTTTTACCCAAGAGTCTCTTTTGCTTGAAATGGTGCGACCCATGATTTTGCGCACTGCTTGCCCTCCTCCTCCGACATTAGTAGCTCCAGTCTTCATGCCTGCACCGAACCCAACTGCTGAACTGAGGGCAGCCCTCACAGTAACTACAGGTCTGTGGCCTCTTATTGCTCCAGATCCAAGCCCCCTCTCCACCTTATCCCCGATCCCTCGTGGGCAAATTGCCATTTTCCTGGCTTGAGCTGCTGCTGCAATTTGGCCTGCCTTTGTTGGACGGCGGCTCCCATAATACTGTGGTGGCACTTCACGGGTGGCTGGTCTCCACAACTCAGGCTCATCACAGGAGTCAATTTTGATAGCATGGGAAGAATGGATGGACATGGGGAGCATGGGTGGTGGGGGTGGTAGTACACACACTTCTTCAGCAGCAGCAGGGAAGCAGCAGCCTGGGCCTCCTCCTCCTCCTCCTGAGTGTGGAGGAAGAATCTGATGAGGTTGCAAACAATTTTGGGGTGGAATTGCTGGGACATTCTTGAATGCCTGTTTCTCCACACCCAGTTTCTTCACAATGTCAAATTCCTCGAAAAGATCACGTTTGCAATTGTTCCATTTTGTCCGCAGATATGGATCATCCACCCGACGTATGTGCCTGGTGAATGGCCCCCATCTCTCCTTTCAGAAAACCACAAAGACAAAAAATGGAGGGGCAAATGATTACAATGCTATCCATGATCACCACCAATATAAAAATCTCAGCAAAGTAATTTGCTGATGATTCTTAGGTCAGCAACATAAGAACTGGTGGGGGGGGGAAGAAAAACCTCACTAGCACATCCATGTTCTGGGCATCTCTTAATACTGTGTCCTCATTATCAGGGATGCTTGAGACACATACCTTAACAAAGTCAATGAATTGAAAGGGAAAAAAGTTTAGGAGAAGAAGCAACAAAAGAATATATGATCCATTGCATGCAAATGGGATGGATTATTATTCACAACAGTAGGTTTCTTTAGAGCATGTCTTTTGATTCCCAGAAGCATTTGGCAAAGTGGGAAAACTGACAAATTATAGGGTGGAGGGTGGGGAGGGGGGGACACAAAGCTCCAGACTTGAGATCCATGAAATCCTTCAGTACAAATTTCTAGTGACTTCAGTAACAAGCAACAAAAAGTTTATTCCTAGATCATGAGTATTTCTCCAGCACTTGGTAGACAAAAAATTGCAACCAACAAGAGAGAGAGAGAGAGAGAGAGAGAGAGAGAGCTAATCAATGGCTTACTTGTTGATTTGAGCAAGGACACCATCGAAGAAAATGAGAGCTGTGTCATAGTTACCCAGCAGTGCATATTCCCTTGCCAATGTCAGATGCTCCCCAATCCCTGCCAACAATAAACCCACCATCCCCCCTCACCTACCCACTTTCCCTTCCTGTATAGTGGTGTTGTTGTGGTTGTTTTGGGGTTGTGGGTGTGGGTGAGGGGTGTCTCTAATTCTCCCATACAGCTCTCTCTCTCTCTGTGCCATACATGTACACAACATATGTCCCTTCACATATGGGAGAGACACAATGCAATCACACTTCCATAAATTTAAAACAAAAAACCTAAAAAAAGAAACAGTTATGATGGTTCTTTTCAACCACCCATCATCCTACTTATCTGCTTTTCCTCCACAGTTTGTAATTTGTACCAGTATTGGGTGGGTACCATATTTTACAGAGACCAACACCAGGGTCTGTATATCTGAAATCTTGAGCATCTCCTACCAGTTGCAATCAGTACCAATCACATAGGTGCCAGGATCAATTCCAATCTATATACCAGGGTTCCATTCATATATGTAAAGCACCAGGCAGAAATAAATTCCTAGTGTATTTGCAGGTCCCGTTACAGAGTATAAAAAACCATGCAGCATTTTGGAAAACAAAACACTCACAGAAGGGGGCATTTTGTTCTCCAAAATGCATGGCCCACATTGTTTTTGCTTGTTTTCCTTTGATACCTGGAGGGTACCTGCTAGGTATCATGGGGGAAAAGGAAGTTCAAAAATTTCTGCGTGGTGCTTTATGCTAGCTAATGAATGTCCTTGGAGCAGGGCATGCCCAAAATAAGTACCCCTTGGCTCCACCTTGGGGCATGCTTATTCTTAGAATACCTTGCCTGCTCCTTGGGTGTTGCCCTGCACCTGCCCACCCGACACTGGTTTGTAGTTTGTACCAACCTTCTTGGGATTGCTTCTACCCTCACCGCCAATGCTTCCTCACCCAATTCATTACTTCCTTCTATATTCATGCACATAATTTATAAAAACGCTAATATGTTTCTTGGTGTAACCTCCTCACAAATATACTCTGTGTGAACAGGTAGAGTAGCAAACCTGCACTTAATCCTAATCTATGAGGGAATAAAATCAAACCAGCTGAACAATTATTGAGAGCTGTACAAGGTGTGTGTTCATCTTTGTTTTTATTTCAACATTTTCACAATGTACATGACACATGCTGATTTATGCATATGTGTTTCACACACAGATAACTCTAGTAGGGATTCAATCCGAATTCTATAATGCTACTTCATCTACAAGCTAAGTTATATGCTTTCCGACAAGAAGGATCATGCTGTAATCTGATATTATGGCCCACCTTGGGACATGACAACCAAATTTCCTACCTAATTGTTAGTTCTTAAATCACATTCTACACCACTCTTAAAAGATTCAACAATCACATTGCATGACATTTTCCTAAACATTATAAATTACAAAAAAATGTTCAATGACAAAACATTTGCAACACTACAACAATAGTAGTTAACACAAGCTAAAACAATACCTCAATTCACAAATTTCACAATTCGTATTATGGAAGCAAACTACAACATGATCTCATGGACATTCAACTCAAACTTCATCATATCAGTCCTGAAGTTAACACACATGTTCATTTCCATAGAATAAAAAGTACAAAGTCCCAAATGTAAGTCCAGAAGTGGCCTTAGTGCCAATGACCTCCAATGCAACACCACTTCAAGGGGTAGAATCAAATTCATCCTCACTGTGGATAAACACCTTTGTCAAAATGAAAGTGCATATTCAAGCTTACTACATTGTATGATGACTGCGTAGGTAGATAGAAAGAAGAAACCAATAACCAAAAGAAATTTCATCTTCCATGCACCAAGCTGGAAAGCTGCAGTCGCTGCATTCTCACAGGACACATGGAGGAAAACATCCTTCTATCTTTGAATAATTTCACAACCCATGTGGATTTACTCCCGATGGAAACATCCACTATCAATCAAGCATTACCACATCTCAAATCACAAACTTTCAATGAGACTCTCAGCCACCACATTCATGATTATATTCACTCATATTTCTAAAGATCTTGAACATCAACAAAGCTCTTCCCCATACAAAACCCTAAACTCCATCAAGAATCTCAATACCTCTGGAGTGAAGCATTTAACTGAGAATGCCATCTTTCCGTTCCTTCAAAACCAGGTCTTCTACTTTCCAGTTGCCACAACATAGCACAGCACTGCCAACCACAAGGATGAACACTCCTCATAGGGCAAGCAGCCTCAGTATTAGGAGTCACAGTGCATGGAATTTCTACTGCTGAAAAGAACTGCCTAGAAGGGAACCTGACTCCCAAAAAGAAGCCCTGATTTCTGGAGGCCATTCTGGATTACAGATAATGAACATGTACTGCTAGAAGATGCAAAAGCAAATTAAGAAATAAGTAACATCTAATGCTAGAATATGATGGAAAAAGTAAGCTTAGAAATAAGCGTACCAAAAGATTCCAAGAACAGAGACCCTTCCATCTTGAAAACAATTCAGTCACTCATTCATTGCTTCAAACAATAGTGGGGGTACAGAGCCCCTCCACACAGGAGACTCACTGCCAACCAAATATGACTGTAAGTGGTAAGCATGCCACGGACTTCAAATGTGCAGTCTAACAAAAGAGTCGAAACAGTTCCTGCCTTGAAAGCTTTGTGGGTTAACATTGAGGATCCCTGGAGACTTTCAGTAATCCCAATCCTCAGCGCACCCTTCTTTTGATTTGTAGTTTACAACCTGCAAACTGCCTAGCCAGTGACACACACATAAAACATAGCTATGTACATAAAAATTTTAGTCTACAGAAAAAACCATACCCCCAACCTCCTTTTTTGCTTTCCAGGATGAATTCACCCACGCTCAACTCAGAGTTCACTTTTTTGAGACTGGCTGTTTTGCCCGCCCTGAACAATATCTCAATCTTCCCGATTATCCTCACACAACGCTGATGGCATTGCTACTTGAACTAATGCTGCTAGAGCTGAAAGATGAGTTGACATGGAAAGCAGACGAGTGTCTTGAGGGTGGGTCTAAAAGCTTCAAAGTCAGCTGTGATGGCTCTGGAGGTGACAATCCCAAACTCAACGGAGACACCTCCTTTGCCTCATCAATCTTCACAGGTGCAGTGGGAATTGATGCTGTTGGCCTGACAACCTTGGAGTTCAAGGAAAGTGAATTTGCAGGTCTACTGTAAGCCTGGCTGCTTAGACCTGACCACATGGGAATTGCATATGGGAGGTTTGAAATTCCTAGAGGACCATTTGGAGGCACCGCTCCAGAGGAAGGAAGAGCAACTGGTCGTTGAAGCACAGGTCGTGCAGTGTCAGAACTGAATGCCAGCCCCACTCCATTAGATGACTGTTCAGTTGATGCTCCTAGTAGCCCATTTCCCAAAGACATCATAGGAACAGCCACTGTCGCCTCCATGTGAGTTGGTACACCTTCCATGTGAGTTGGTAAACCAAAGGGCCTTACTGAGATTCCAAAGCCCTGTGTATCATAGTATAGTCCTGGGGCAAACATTGAGCTTGGCCCTAGGCTTAGTTGTGGAAGAGGAGCTGCCATATCAGAGGCTGAATTTGGAATTGGCTCTTCAACCATTGGGGATGGACCCTGTGAGAAAAGTACAATAAATGGTTCTCAGACATGCCCTAATCTGTTAATAAAGCCCTCTCATATCATTATCTTCACAGACATTATATCATATGTACAAAAAGATAAGGCACGTTTTGACATTCATATCACTCACTGAGCAACACTTTTCCTCACCACAATGTCCAGATATGCTAGTAGGAACCGAGGGAAAACATGATAAATGTTAGAGGAAGGAGTTCCCCCAATGAGTCCGAGAATTAGAACACCAAGCAAATTAGCTCAAGAGAGCATATCAAAACAGATTGCATCACAAAACAAGGACCTGGGAGCAATTCCCTCACATGCACACTCCCTTCCACATCCAGAAACAGAGTTCCAACTTGACAAAGCTGTTGAATCCTACCCTGCATTAGATGCCATCACAACTACCATAGGGACTAAAACTGATGGGAATACATAGAAACCATTTGGAAAGGACATACTGTTTCTGAGATGATGTCAAACAGACTCGATCGTCTTTTCCGCTTGTTCAGATTGCTTTGCCTGATGAAGTATTTCTGGGCATGGCTTGCCACCTGTGTTGGAGTTCTTGTTTGCACAAAATTCCTAGAGATGCCCCTCCAATCTCCTTTCCCCAGCTTCTGAAGCCCCAGCAGGAACAGTCTATGCTCTTCCTCTGTCCATGGTACACCTGGTCCAACAAACAAATGGGATTTAGGTGACAGTGCTGACATGAAACTTTGTACAGTTACACTCCCTGAGCTCAACATCAAGAACTGATCCAATCTAAGGCTTGCATCACATCAACAGCAGCTGAGACTGGATGAGAAACAAAAATCCTAATAAACTACTCAAACTACAGAAATTGGCATGAGTTTTTTCAGAGTAGTAAAGCTTTTCTTGGCAAGGACAACTCAGGGGTCAAACACTACATGGCTGCAAAGCCATGCAAGACTGATGTGACCTTTTGATCACAGAATTTTGACCTTTTGACATTTGTCACAATATGAAATGTCTAGTATCAAGACCACCAGCAGGGGGGAAGAGTAATCTCACTGACCCCAATACATAAAGAGCAATGTAAAGCATTTTCTCTGAAGCAGATGGCTACTTTCACTTGCTGTGAATAAAGATAAACACTTTTTAACAACCCTTTAGGAATTTAACAACTCCTAGAAACCCAGTCAATGGGCCAAGAGGAATGGAAATCTCAAATGAGAACCCTTTCCATTTATGGAGCCAAACCTACAATGCATGCTATAATTCCTTATTTTTTATCCCCCGCATAACATTGTAGCAATTCATTAAGCTTTTGAAGACCTATGGATCAGTGCTATCGTCCGCATTCCAAATGATCTTCAATGTTACTTAAGTGGCACAAGGGTGTGCTTCACACCTATGAAAAAGCAGTGATACCTCCAGAACAACAATTTGAAAGTGAACCAACAATGAGCACAGTCACAACTTTATGAGAGTAGTGTCAGACTGCCATCTTCATTTGCCAATAGGAGTGATGGACTGCCATGACTACCCACTGACTTCAGCAGCTCCTAAATAGGATGTAGATAAGTATGTAAAACAATCTGCCCCAAATTTTGGGGCAACCATTACACAAAATCTGTGTTGTGAGTTTCAGTTACATCTCCAGAAGCAACAGGAAGAAAACTCAGTCATGCTGTTGGCCTTTAAACTGACAGCATCATGAGATGTGATGTTGCTTTTGCAGATCCTGCTGTTTCAAGGGCTAAAAGCCTTAGATTGTACTCTTGCCACACAACGTTCCTACACTTCCATGTTCCAACCTTTGGAAGATGGATTTGAGAGATCTCAGAGAGATCCCCAGTCAATTGCTTTCTAGGTATAGAACAGATGAGTGGTCACCATGGAAAGCAAACCTCAAGATGTTCATGTCTGAATTCGCCTTCAATTCTTGATTTCTCTTGTCTGAAAGTTATTCATTTGTTTATTCATAGCACAAGGTCTGAAAGTACACATCCAAGAACCTGTTCATGAAGCAGAAAATGCGTCTGAAACTCCCACAATAGAAGTGCAAATAGAGCATGCAATAATTACTACTATCAAGACCTTCAATTCAACCTCCGGGTTCCAAGAATTTCAGCAACAGTGGCGGGTGGATGGGTGGGTCAGTTGATCAGTTGGTTGATTAGGAAACACAAGGGGAGAAGAAGAAGAAGTCTGCATACATACCTTTTTTCCTCTCTCTTGCATTGTTGGATGTCTGCACAAGACCATCAGAGACATAGCCATCCGGTGTGGCTCCAGATCCTGAATGCTCCGGAGGTGATGGAGGGTTGGCAACAACGCTGGCATAGTGGCTAAGGTTACTCATACTAACACTCTTCCTCATGACACCATCTGTGAGTCTGACACCGAATAGCCTCACTCCTCGATCTGGGCATGTCCTAGAATTATGGCCATTATGACCACAGTGGGAGCACCCGCGAGCCATCTCCTCGCTCTCTAGGGCTGCCAGAGTGACCAAAGGAAGAACCTCTGCCTGCTTTTTGAGGGACCACTGCAAACACAGAACCAAAAAAAAAGATAGATGAAAGAACCCGGGGTTACCAGAGTTGCATGATGTCCTAAGAAAGGGGAAGAGGAAGGAGAGAAAGAGAGGGGGGAAAAGCAAACAAGTAAGCAGATAGATACAAAGGGAGCGACCACTGCTGTCAAACCCCTCAAAAGCCTAGCAGGAGGCTGAGGTTCTTGTTGCAACAACAGGGTAATAAATGATGCCAAACAACGACTTACCAAGGAGGAGGAAAAATCCTTCGAGATTGATCCCCAAATCCACAAAGGCCTAAGAAAATCCTTCAAGCTTCTTCCTCAATCCAAATACTCCAACAACAACAGACTCTACTACTACAACTCCTATTACTCCAACACCACACACAAACCGTTCAGCGAAAAAACTCTAGAGAAGGAATGAAGACCAATCCACAGATCTCCACTAGACTGGATTATCTCGGAGAAAGAACGAAAGAACCGCACACAGAAGCAAAAACACAACAAAAGACAAACCTTCGAGGAAGGAGGGCCAATAAAAACAGCAACCTACTCTGGAGACACACAAAGGAAAGAAAGAGTCTAGCGGTATCTCCAAGACTCACGCATCTTATCACAACAGCAAGCGAAAGGAAGAGGAGGAGGAGGAGGAGAAGATGAAAAAGAAGAAGAAGACCGAGAAGTGGATCTCTGAATAAATTGGCTCTCTTTCTGTTTCCGTCTCCGTCCGACCAAAGAAAGAAAAGAAAAGATATCGAGAAAAACAGTCCACCAGCAAGCCAAAACCAACCAAAACAAAACAAAAAAGGAAAAGAAGAAGAAGAAGATGAAAAACAGATCGGCACCTTTGCTTCAGCTTTGCTCTCACCCTTTTCTTTTTTTTCTGCAACAACAGAGGTTCGTATTTCGTCCTGATCAAATGTCTGTTCTGATGTTGGATTCTCGCGCTCTCTCTCTCTCTCTCTCTCTCTCGCTGGCTCGCTCGCAAAAGCTTCAGTGGGTCGGAGGAGCCGGGCTGCGCAGCATTTCCTACATCCAAATGGCGCCCGGTTTCATCGACCCGGTCGCAGTCGTAGGCTCGGCAAAACCGGCCGGAGCGAGCACGGGCATTGGACGCATGACCAGGCACGCACCACCCGGGTGCGGGTCGCATGTCAGGCGCATGTAAATAGGCACCCGGCCCGGTGTGGCCATGTAAGTAGTAAGTAACTAAGTAAGAAAGTAACTTACTCACTTACTTACTTTCCCCCGAGACAGACTTTGGATCTTTTGGACTTTTGTTGCTCCTAAAGTGTTCCCACCAAGTTCTCAGTTCTGTTCCCACCAAGTTCCCAATGTGTTCCTTAATATTTTCGCAATAGCATCTCACTTTGTCTCATATGTTTTGCCCAAAGTTGTGCTCCTGGAACGTACATAGGTGGGCAAATATTGGAACTTTGTAGGATTCTATGTTTTGGAGTGAATTTACTTGTATGTTTGAGAGTCTCCAAAGTCTCGAAGCTATTTTGTGATCGACCCAATCAAAGAAGCTGATTGCAAAAAACAAATGCTGAAATTGGAAGGCACCCCCGCAACTAATTAATATGGATCACACTAACATCTACTATGTTGTGGGTTCATGGTTTTGGTTTTTTTCTTTTATGTCTCTCTATTTCAAGCACGGTTGAGGTATGGACATTTTGGGCTGTGGTTGTTTTCGAGTAAATTGATTTGGTTTAATCAATTTGAGAGATTTATTAAAATTGTCAAAAAATAACTAAGTGATATCACCCAGTTTGGTCCAAATTTTTATTCAATTTTTTGAAATTTTCAGAAAATTAATTCATTAAACAAGTCACCCAAGGTGTTTTCCCCAACACCCATCAAATTGTCAGCTCAATTTGTACATACATGCATACATACATACGACCATGTAGTCCATGGGCAAAACCTTCACAACATTGATTGTAAGGTCCATAGGTGTTGGCAAGTGGGGAGTGTGTTGTGGCTAGGTTGTTTGCATCCGCACATCATTAGAATGGATATTGAAAGCAATTGCCCCAAAAGGAAGGAGGAGAACAAAAGTGGTTCCGATACATACTTATGGACCACTCAAGTAGGTGAAAGGACAATCCTATTGAGATATTGTAGGCTACTAGGTCAAATTTTTGCCCAACATAATGGGTGGTTCATATATATATATATATATATCTCCTTCTCAAAATGCGGGAAAGGTATTATTGTATAAATAACTTTAAATTTCAAGAAATTTCTTTACTTCCCCAATCTAACCTAACTCATGGGCTTCCTTTTTCCCATTGATGTCCGAATGCCCATGTCAAATGCCCCAAAATGAATTTTCAAAATCAAGTATTATGGAGGAATTTTGCGTGTGCTTTAAAATTGAATCCCGAGGCATTTCCCAAATTGAGTCTCTCCCCCACCCCAATTTTTTTTTTTCGAGAACTCAACCCCACCTTATATCCCTTTGTGTTAGAAGAGAAGAAGTAGATGTGGGGATTATATATAAGATTTATAGCTCTTATTATTTCCAAAAAAAAAGTTGTGGTACAAAAATATTGTCACACCTACAATTCTTGTTAGGTACAGACCTAGTTGATTGTTGACTCTTACTCAAGTTACAAGCTAAGGATTGGGATATTATTTTATTCCAGGGGAACAGTTGTAGGACAAAGATTCGGAAGACTACTCCCTCTTCTCTCTCTACTACTACTAGTAGTAGTTGTTGTTGTGGTTGTAGGGTAGGGTAGGGTGGGACATTCATTGATCACTGGCTTTCGAATCTTCTTGGGAGAAGGAGGGGGGATGAGTCCCCTTTCCTTTGTGAGACTTTACTTTCTATTATGACAACCTAATAAGTAATTTGCCTATGAGATATTTTTTTGGGGTGCAGTCTTGTAGAGAGACAATTATAGGGTTGAAGGTGTATGTATAACTACTGTTATCATTTGGTTTGTAAAAAGTGCAGATAAAGCTAATTGATTGGCAAAAGGAGTTTTTTCATTCATTCTAGTCTCCTTTCCTTCGCCTACTAGCTTTTTGTGGCTAGTCATTTATTCAATTTAATTTATCATCATCAAAACATGAATACCCTAAGGTGGCCAACATACCTACTAGGGAAATATCTTCAGGAACCAACAAAATAATAATAATAATAATAATAATAACAACAACAAAATGGGGGAAAACAAAGAATTTGCAGCTGTTGTTTCCCCCCTTCAACCTTGCTAACTTGAGCTGTGGTAATATGCTATGGAATTGGGGGAGGGGGTGGGGGGGGGGGTGTTCCACCTAGGAACTTGTTGTCCAGAGTAGATGCCATCCCGTCAGGTGGTAGTAAGGAATTCTACCCAACCAATGTTCCCTGACCTTTGATTGACATTAGAACTGGATCTAGCGGAACCAAAAGTGGAACCCATAGATGACCCACCTCTCGCCCATGTAAGACAAAACCTAAAGAGTAATTGAATAAGAGACCAAAACCAGTTACGTACTCTAGAACAGGCCCAGCCCAGTAAGTGAAGGCCTCTTCTACTTATGAACATGGTGAGCCTACTAGTTATATGGTGAGAGGCCATTCTGTGAGGTGGTAAAATGCTGAGGTCTACCAGGGCTTGTTTACAAACATGGTGAGCCTAGTAGGGTGAGAAGGCATTCCGTGAGGTGGTAAAATGCTGAGGTCTATCAGGGCTTGTTCTAGTGCGTAACCAACCAACCAACCCATGCTATTTCCCTTAGTTCCCAATGTTCCCTTATTAGTTCCCTTACCCACTGTTGATTCACATTAGAAAGAGAACTGGCAAAACCAAAAGTGGTTACCAAAAGCAAATGATGGTGGTCACCTGTCCCATGTAAGGGGAAAAAGCCCAAAAGAGTGAGTACCAGAATAGGACACACAAAACCGGTTCAGAAGTACTATGATGGGAAACAAGGCCCCCTTCCAACTAGTATTTGCACATTGCACCAGTCAACTAAGGTGAGCTGCCTTTGTAAAAAGTCTAGAAGGCTAATGGGCATGTTCCAGAGAGGGAACTGGTATCTTCACTTTTGATTCCCAATACTTATCCTTTTCACAGGACACACTACTGACTTCAAAACTTATCCAAAAGCGGATGGGTATGGAAGGAAGGGGGCCTTGGTACAATAATAATAATAATAATATTAACAAGGCACTTGAATTTCCATGCTCTTTAGTTGGTGGCTGGGGGGGGGTGGGTGGTTTTTAGGCAACACTAGGGCTGGATAAGAGGGAAGCCCACTCCTGGTGCTCATCCATTGGAAGGAAAAGGCATGTGGGGGACGGTGGCATGATAACACTTTCATGATATAGAGTGTGGCTTTTGTTGCAATCAGTCTCTCTCTTTTTTTAAGGGAAAAAAAAAACACATGGGGAAGGATGAAATGGAAATGTTCTCTCTAAAATGGTCCTCAAAACACACTGACTTCAATTTGATAATTCTTTAATGTACACATTTAGTGTTGGAGAGGAGTGAGATGAGATGCCCCCTTCAAGGCAAGGTAGCATGGAGAACTCCTTGGTGTGCCAATGTGGTGGCTGAGCCTGCATTGAGGCCAAGGAGGAGGTCTCACCCTTGGTATCATTAGTGTTGGTTGAAAGTGGACTTAAAGAAATGTGAGCCCTGGTAGCAACGGGTCTAGGGCATTGTAAGTCCTAAGTGAATTGGCCAAGGTAAGGGTCAATGCAAATTGCATGGGAAAGTGCCTTCAAAAAGTACTGTTGGCCCATGAATGAAAAGCTCAAAGCATTGAGTTGATGTGAGATGTGCCACAAAAGGTTTAAAGTTTGTGCTTTGGCCGCGTGCTAGGATCAAGAAGATTTTGACCAACAACAACTTCCCCTTAAGGACCATGGACATCAAGGGAAGTCCATGTCTATCTAACTATAAATTCATCTAGGTTATTGGAATGTCATGTCCTTCATGTTGGTTGGGAATGTATTAAATTTTTGAGCTTGTGTTGTGGGACGTGTAGTCTTGGTATTCTAAGGAGTGTCATGCCTTGAATATTGAACTAGCACATTAGGAGCTTGGATGAAAAAAATTGTCAATTGATATTATAGATGGTCTCTTGAAACAATGGTACAAAGTGTGAATGGGAGACATCAAACAAGCTATGTCCCAACATTTGTGCAAGCTGAAAAAGAGTGTGCTTTTGAAAGAGGAAGACTTAGTTTTCTCTCAAACTCAAAGATGGGTGATGTACCCAATGATGTGAAGGACTTGGATGCGACTAAAGCCTTGTCCTTGGAGCTAGACAAGCCTTTTTAGAAAGATAAGAAAAAGAGATCCCACAAGCTAACATTCTCTAAGTCCCAACAAGATGCCCTTGTAAGGGAGATCATGCAAGAGGTCAAAAAAAATGATTCAAGAAATTACCCAACCAAGTGGCATTTGATAGCGCTTCATTGGCAAAGGGCAGACTTCCCACAAAAAATGCCTAAGCCAAGGTGGAACTAAGTGTGGGAGGGGAACTTCCCCTTCTTGTGGACTCAAATGCCACCACTATGATAGTGAACCAAAATTAAAAATAGCATTGGAAATAGAGTTAATTGTGTTGTTCAACACAATTCTTGGGTTGGCCAAAGAGGTGAACGAAGGTAAATATCACAAGAAATGCGCCCCTAAGCTACCCAAGGCACCTAAGTACAATGCGGTAAAAAAACTACGGAGGCTTGTGTCAAGGTGGAAATGAACCCCAAGCTTAATGAAATAAAGAATGTGAAACCTTGTGTTGAATGATTATGGTGGTCCTTGTCAACACCTCACAACTAACTTGTGGTAGTACTAAGGAATTGGTTAGACTTTGAACAACAAGCAAAAAGCAACACCTTCAATTTGATTGAACGAAATGTTATTTTATTCATGACATCCCAACTATTGAAATTGCCAACACATGTGGGACAATGATGGATCAACTCTAACAAGTCATAGGAGGATCATGTGAATAAGGATCACCCCATTTAGAAACATTTGGAAGAGGATGTCAAGAAGGCAAATGTGATGACAATGCTTCAAATGATATACGAAAATCTTTCATTGTAGACCAAATGTTTGAAGGTGTAACAAAACAATGGATCTTGCAATTAGATATGCATTTCAAATCTCATGGTGTCTTAGAAGATGTGGATTGTCTTTAGGTGGCATTAACCTTTTTACAAGACCATGTTTTATGATGGTGAGCCATAGAAAAATGAGGAAGGTTTATTATTTTGCATTCAATAGCTAGAAGGACCTCAAGATGATGGTGAAAGAGATATATCTTGAGTAGCTTAACCTTGAAGGAAGGAATTTCCTTAATGGACTTGAAATAGGGGAAATGCCATGGATTGATAGTGTGGTATGTCAAACAATTTAATGTGGGGTTAAATTGAATGTTTGTTAAAGGAAAAGTATGCCAAGAAGGTGGCATTGTTCCATGGGTTGCAGTTTTGGGCATGGAACACAATCTTTCAACATAAGGAAGTGCCCAAACAAATTCATTGGGTTCACAAGTGTTTAGGATATATGAACTTGTGTCCAAGAAAAATTGATGGGAACTAGAGGAGCTGACCATAAGAGGAAGGCTCAAATAAACAATCACAAATGGAAGAAACATCCCATGAAAGTGAAACACCCCACCCTAACTCAAAAACAAATCCAAGGACTTCACCAATACCAATTATTTTAAGTGTCACAAGTTGAGTCACATGGTTAAGGATTGTCTTTGGAAGAGATGACCTATGTTGTTTAATGGGTGATTGCTACAAGCGATGGCAAATTCATTGGAGCACAATGAACAAGGTGAAATAAAACCCACATTAAGATAGGTGCAAGAGGAATGCTTAGGGAAAAGGTTGTGGAATCACCAAGGATTTTTCCAAGTGTAATTGGATAGGCAACAAGTTAGCCTTAGACCTTTCAAAAACCCTTTACCTCGTGAAGTTTGTAGGCGGCTTTGAATAGAATTATAGTTAGACTTGGTAGCTTGTCATTTAAGTAGATTTTGTGGGTTGTGCCATTTTATTAAAGGCAGATCCAAAATTAGTTTCTTTAGCAAAAGGAATTAAACCCGAATTTTTGGGATGAATTTTAGGGAGGGCAAAAAAAACTAAGGAAAAAAAAAAAAGTTGAGCCAAAGTTCTATTGAAATTTCAAACTCACTTCTTAAATAAAATTTGCAAAAGTTTTCCATTTCATTTTACTTTCAACATGTTTGTTTCAACTTGATTTTTCAAAGGTTTCTTTTATAACTCATTTTAACTTATTGTGAAACTTGAATGAAAAGTTACAAACATGTGGAAATATGAATTAAAATGTTTTAAAGAATCTAGATTTTTATGTGAGTTGAAAAAATTGTTTCAAATCTTCCAACTTAATTTGAATGTTTCAAAAGTTGAAAGAGAATAAGTTTTACACGAGTTAAGGTAAAAGAAAATTGGCACAAAGGAAAATAATTTTCTAATATGTATAATTGTTGGGATGAAGCTGTAATTCACCCAAAAATAAGAAAGGAAAAATGAGCCAAATGGGGTTTGGCAATTCCAATAATGATCTAAGAGGAACCAATCATCCCCTTAAGTCAATAAAATTTGTGGAATTGGTTCATTTATGGTTTACAACATAACCAAAAGGACTTGGGAACCTCCTTGTAAAAAAAAGGTTCTAAATGTAAAATGGACAATGGACAAGGCTTAGGAAGAATGGATGGCATGCATTTTCAAATCACACTTAGGTGTGGAAGTTTCTAGACTTCACACCACATTATGAAAACAACTTGAATCAAAATTGGATTGTGCTTGAGGATGCAAAGGTGGTGTACAATTGTCTTGTTTTGGAAGTGAAATTCCTAAGGCAAAACAATGGTTTGAGGTGTAATGCAAGGTCCATTCTATGATGAAAAAGGTGGGCAACCATAGTCATTGACCTTAAGGATTGGCAAGTCATATTGGGTCACTTGATTAGGAAGTGAACTTGTAATCAAAAACTCTTTCAAGGTAAGTGGGACCACAAGTTTGTTAAAAGTGTCCTTAACATTCCACCAAGACACAAATTCTACATCAAATGATAATGGTGGGAATTGGGTATCCAAGTCTAAATTCATTGCATGAGCTAAGGGGTATGCCAAAGTGCTAAGTTGCATTAAAGGAAACACAAAAGGGGAGAACCTTTGTGTGGGAGAAAATAAACCCATAATGGAAGTAACATTAAGCAAATAAATTGGAATACAAGGCAAGTGGCAATAAGAAATTACCACCTTGTAAATGGATTGCTTGAGCATGAACAAATGCACATTTAGACACTCATTGGTGGTCACATGTGAATGGATCATGCAAGTGAAGCATGGTGTCCTTGAATGAGGACATGCATGATGGTGAATGAGCCATGATTTGGTCATATGTTGACATTGGATGAACTACAATTGGAATGTTATGCACATGATTGTGCTAAGTATTACAACATTAACAGTCTCATGAATATGAAAGGTTGAAGTAATTTATTTTGAATTGAATGCAAATGAGTCATAAGAGAAGTAACCTTATGACCTTAATACTTGCTTCAAAAATGGGGAAGTGATGTCATCATGTTGATGTTGGTTTAACCTTTTAGGTTGGACAAAGGAAAGCCAACCTTCAGGAACTCACTCACTGCCTATATATTTTAGGAAACACCTGAGATAAAAGGGTATTTTTTAGTTTGTTATGAAATAATGGCATATTTTGAATTTTTTTGCTAAATTATATAATATGATATGTATATTTTATGTATCCTATTGAATTATAAACAACCTATTTACATTTAAGTAAATTAAAAAAAATTAGTAAGTTGCACCTTTTTTTTTGCATGCCATTGATTACAATGGAAATGACTTCCTTATGGAATTGACTTTAGAAGAAGGAACAACTTGTATTTTTTGAGGTGTAATGAAACACAATGTTATTCCTTAGAAATGTAAAGAAAGATATGTACATCTTTTAGACTAGATCTAAGTTGACTATAAACTTACTTTCTTAGGTTTAAAGAAACAACCATATGAATTAGGTCAAAAGATTATAACCTTGATAAACTAAGTAGGCACTAATCTTGGGGATTGATGTGACCATTAGAGTTGATGGGGTTCAATGGGGCTAATTCAAACCAAGTGTCTTAGTGATGTAATGCATTGAAAGAACTTGGAAGTTGGAATATAATACCTCAAATGTAACATTATGATAATGGGATGGGTGAAGGTTGGTTCTATGGAAATGGAATCATGAACAAAGGTGAAAAGAACTTGCATGCTCAAACCAAATGGTTTGGAATTAGATTATGTCATGAGAGCACATTGGAAGTGAGTGCAAGTATAATAAAATGACCCACTCTAAGCATAACAAATGGTTTATTTTACATGTTTTTAAGTGTCAAATCAAATTAATACTAAAAATGTTTGATGTATTTATACAACAATATTAATGGTTTTTTGTACCTAGACCCAAGTTTTAAGGGTTTAACCTTTAGGCATATGCCTTCGACTTCTCTTGAGTCAAAAAATGGAAGACTTCTCTTGTAGATTCTTTAACTTAAAGAAAATAGTGGGTATGTGAAATTGTGAACAAGTTTAAACTATAAAAGATTAAATTTGGCATCAAGAAAACACAGCCTATGGGAGAACATTTTTAAAAGGAGAAATAAGTCTTAGTGTATTGAAATGTTGACATAATTAAAAACATCAACCTCTAAAAATGGAAGAGATGTGTTCAAACAAACAAACAAATAAAAATTTAGCTTGTGTGTGAAATTAGAAAGATGAAGTGGAAAGTGAGATGGGATGGTGGCAACTAATGGACAAGAAGTGAACTTGTAAATAGAAATTTCCTAAGGGCTTGCTAATTGGGTGGGAAACATCATTGTAACATGCATTCCTTTGAATGGGGGTCCAACCGCATACATGCAATGATGACCCATGTATTGAAAAGGTGAAGGAGGTTTGAATTATAAAGCCTAGTTTGGCATTATTTATTGGCACATTGTAGCCTTCACCAAAAGTAAGCCCATAATGGTGACTAGGGTCATCCTATGGAACTTGAAAATGGATTTGATGTGTGTGAAAGCTTGAAAGGAAGTTTGGTAATAAGTTGTCATGAAAGGAGTTAATAAAATGGGTTACAAAAGGTAGGCACAAGAAGGGTATACAACTTTCCTTTGATTTTTTTTGTGTCAAAAAATAATAAAAATCAATACAAATGGATGGACCAAAATGAAGGAATAATTAGTCTCAAGTGCACTTGTGGTTGTGTTCAAATTGAAATCATAGAAGTAAAGTCAATGAGGACATTGAACTTTTAAAGTGGAGGAAGGTAATATGCCCCTCAAGCCAAAGCAATGTCAAAGACTTTTGGTGGGGCACACTAAGGCAATGCAAAGGCAAACTTAAAATGAGGCCAAGGAGGTTTTGCCCTTTGTGCCATTAATGTTAATTAGAAGTGGACTTTAGCAATGTGGGCTTGTGTTGAAAAGGGCCTAAGGCATTATGAGTCTTAAGTGAATTTACCAAGGTAAGGGCCAATGCAAAGGCATGGGAAAATGCTTGGGAAAAGCAATGTTGGCCCAAGAAAAGGTTGAAGCATTGAGTTGACACAAAATGCACTACAAAAGGCTAAGAACTTGTTGTTTCAAAAACACCTAATTAGGAAGTTAGAATACATGGCCTACATGTTTAACAAGACCGCATGGAAGATGGGACTTGGTGTTAGGGCAATGCCAAGGTCTTAAAGGTTCAAACAAGGAGTGGGATCCTTGGTTCTCTTTAGGGAGTTAATGTAGCTTGGTTGCATGATGGGATTCTAAGTGACTAAAGACCATGGTAATTTAACTATAAATTCGTCTAGGTTACTGGAGTGTCATGTTGCTTGTATTGCTAACTAGGAATGTACTAAATTGATGAGGTTGTGTTGTGGGTCGTGCAGTCTAGGTAGTCTAAGGACATCACACCTTGAATATCAAACAAACAAGTTAGAAGCTTGGAGAAAAATGGCACATCAAGGAGTTCCATTTGAAATTAAAGCTTCAAAGAACTTGGACCACATGTGTTCCCAAATGTGACATGAAAATTAGGCAAATGGGCATTTCAAAGTGTTAGGTGAAAAAATTAAAAATTAAAATAGAATAGAACTATGGGAGATGTTAATGTTATGAGGTTGAACACCCATGTTTTAAGTTGCTAAAAATGTTGAGTGTGAAAAATACCCACTATTTGACCATTTCCAATTCAAAACACCCAATAATATGAATAAAAGGTGTTTTGAAAATTGGGATTGTTTATATGCAAGGTACCAGAATATGGACCCATGCAAGGCAAACTTGAGTGTAGGCCCAAATTTGGTAAAGCCTATTGCCAAGGGATTTACTAAAATGTTTCAAATTTATTTATTTCCCATGCATAGGAAAAAGGAGGGTGAACATTTCAAAAAACAAAACACCCACTCCTTGTTTTTTGAAATGCCTATTAAAAAGTTATGATAAATAAGGTGCCCACCAACCACATAAAACATTTTGGATTAGGTCTTTATGAATCCAAGTAACCAAGGTATGAACTATGAACCCAATACTTTGTAAGTTGTTGTGATGGAATAATGGTGTTTAACATGCTTTTCCATTCCAATTGAATTTTTTTCACAACATGAGGTTATTTATAGTGTTGGTCAATTATAATGTCTTAGACTAGTCAAGAGGGTATGAAATATGTGAATAGGGCATTTTTGTTTTAAAGCAAAAAGATATGCATACAGATATTTCAAAAATTTCCTTGTAAAAATAATTATGCATCCATGGAAAATTTTCATCCATTGCCATTTATGTATTTGTAGGTTTCCAAATTCAAATTAAATTCTAAATATGCATATAAGTTGTGTATAGCAAACTTCACATGCTAGTTGTGTAAAAAGAAAGACATTCAAAATACAAACAATGGAAATTAAGTAGCTTGCGAGGGAATTGAACCTTAATTCTATAAAAAATTCTACCCATTGATGCATAAATTGCTTGTAAAAATAAATATACATATAAATACCCCACACACCTAAAAGCTTGTCGTAGCTTGATCATCAATGGAAATACATTTAGAAGCCCAAACCAAAAAATATTGTTACATCTTGATCAACATTTCCCATTATTAGAACTCCATAAAAAATAAATAACCTACAATCAACATGGTTAAAATAATAATAATAAGCATTTTAAAGGAGGGCTAGTTGGAAAGGAAAAAAAGAAAGTTTGGTGAAGGTGACTTATTTAATCATTATCTAGTTTCAATTTTTCAAAATATTCATATTCTTCAATCAACTCATAATTTTCTTTGATTAAAAAAAAACTTTAATACAATCCTTGAAGTTTGTAATTTTTGTGCAATTTAAAAGCATATCATTTGATCAATTTTTTAGCATTGTGATAATTTAATTAAGATTCTCCACTCACAAGATTTGAAACATGGATCCAACATCAATGCCAACATATTGTGAACTTGATGAGAATCAAATGTTTTTAAAGAGGATTTAATTACCTTCACATCCTTTGCCACATGTTTTTACTCAATAAGTGGAGCTTAACATTAAATTGGTCAATTGTTTGATTCTCATTAACAAGGGAATCTAGTTTAGATAATATAATCACAATTAGTTAATTATAATTGCCAAGGCGTCTAATAGTAACCAATGACTTCTAAATTACTTCATCACACATGCCATCACCACATGATTTAAGCATTGAGTGACAATTTTTGCAATGGCCTACCACTAGGCTTTAAAGACTATTTGTTGCAATGCTAGTGACTTTTGCCTCCCATAATATAACAATATGGTTTGCTTGAATTCCAAAGTCTCCTCAAACATTATAATTTTATTGGTAAACCTTGTTTTGGCGAATTTTATCAAAAAATCCAATGTTGCAGCTCATTTAATGCATACCTTTCCCATTCCTAATTTTCTTTTTGTCTCAATAATTTTTTTCTATAAATCAATTTGAACATTTTTCAATCATTGGAATGAAACCCATATAAACCTTATTATCATTCATTGCATATTGACATGGTTTAAACATCACATGCCCAAAGGAAATACCTTTATAAATTCGTAAAAACTTCAAAAGTTCACAATCAATTATTGACTACAATGTTGTAGCCACGGTTCCCAAGTTGTTATTTCTTCTTTCACAAAAGCAATCACAAGGTGAATTAATCCAAATTTTTTAAACATAGATTAGAGTTGTAAAACCGTGGCATTTCTAGTTATTTCATGCACTTCAAACAACCCAACAATAACATGCCTAGGGGTCCAAGCCTCATTCAAATAATTAATGACCAAGACAAATGTGTCCACACCACCTTTGGACATCCAAAGATCAAAATTAATAGCAATAGTAGTTGTAGATTCCAAATTTGGTAGCACATTCCATGGTCTTTATGACCATCCTAGGAAACACTTATTCCATTAAAGAAAAAAAGAAGGAAGCACAATATGGGGGCATTGACACAATATTAACTTTCATAGCCATATATTTTCACGTGTTGAAAAAGGCCTATAACTTTTGCAAATATAAAACACAATGTTCCTCAAAAGATTTTTGTTATTCTTCATCACCAAAAAATGCATTGATTGTAGAATTAATCAACCCAACTTTTTTCTTCTCTTGTCAACTATGATCTATTTTAGAAAGCTTAGCAATTATTTTCTCACTTAGTAGATCCTTTCTTTTTAATAAATAAATGAGAATGAACATTATCAACATATGTATTCTTAAGAGTACTGCCACTTCTAGATGGAATATCATATGTTGTATTTGATGAGTCCCTTTCTAAGTATGGAGCTTTATTTTAGAATGTTATGTGAGTGACACATTGTTGCATTTGAGGCTTGATAAGGTCAAAATGTAAATTGTCATTTAAAGCAAAGAAAAGTCTTGTTGTGTGGGTTCTCCATTGTATAACTTGAAAATTTATAACTTGAAAATTTATAAGTTGAAGATGCACATCATCAATTTGTGATAAGTCATTTTCACATTGTTGGTGACACGCCCCCAAGCTCCTTGATAGACTCAAAGGTGAGTCTGAAGTGAAAAATAATGAAAGAGCAAGGAGTTAGGGCACGTTCCATGGTTCATAGCACTTTGGGGGTAAAGGAGCGTGCTGGACTTCCAGGATGGGACTAGGAAGAATGACAAGTAACTAATCATTCACACGAACATACACAAAACCAAACAACAAGTTGGTTAATGCATAGTTGGAGCACTCTTGGTGTTAGGACGAGCCACGGGCAAACTCAGACTCACAAGACTCACCACAGCCCAGACTTGGGGGAAGCCACCACCTTCCCCCTTATAGTATATTATGTGCTTCTCTACGAGGCCCACATCCAAATGGCATTTTGTCTCGTCTCGAAATTCCCAAAGTTGGGATTTTCGCGACTTTGGGGCCCATAACTTTGTGTGCAGACCTTTGATTGAGATGAGGTCTGAAGCAAAGTTGTAGCCCTCGTCGAAAGCTTTCCAATTGTATGTCGAATACCACCTGCGCAAGGAAATCGGATCAATTCCCGACTTTTAGTGGCTTTTCTTTTGGCCATAACTTGTGTTTCATATGTCCAAATGAGTCATGCAAGTTCATTTTAGACATTTCTGTTTCAATAGCTTTCCAATGAAATAAAAAACTCTTCAATCCAATGGGTTTTGACTCTTGCAATCACTCCTTGAAGATTCGGGAGTCCATCGGGACTCTAAATGCCCAAGTGGGAGTTCACTTGGGAGTGTGAGGACTCATTCTCTCACACTCTCCTGCACTTTCGAGAGTATAAAATGTGCCTCCTGGGCCTCCTTCTTGTTTCACATTCTTGCAAGCCCTTGCCTTGGTCGTGAGCCCAAGGCTAGGGTTGTGATAGTTGGGCTACACTATCAACATTTGACAAGTTACAAGAAAAGGTTGTCTTCACATTAAGGACCCTATCTTCATTAATTCCATCCATGCTTTCAATAAACACAAATTTTGTCTTTAGCCATTGTAAAGCTCCAAATAAACCTTCTGCACAAGAACAACATGCTACCACCCACACCATGCATAGACTTTTAAACAATTTTAGCAAACCAAACTAAAAGTTCAAGAATATTTTTAAGTGAGTTTTGGGTTTGGTTCTTAATTTTTTTTTTCAAAATTTAAATTGACTATCGTAAATTTCCTTAAAAAGAGCCTTTTGAATGGCTGATCACAAACAATTTTGGAACATGGGGCACTCCCCAAAGTAGAAACCTAAATTGCTTCCTTCCCCAAAATAAAAGCATGCTTTGTCATGTTCCATTTGTCCCCCCCCCAACCTTACAACTTATATACATGAAGTTGAACCATGGCTGAACAAGAAAGGATAAAAAACAAGGTGCTATTAGGAATATATTGGGGAACACATTGAGAACTTGGGGAACATTGTGAAAACCTGATGGGAACAGATTGGGAATTTGATAGGAACACATTGGGAACAAATTAAAAATACAAATCTGACACAAGCTTTAGCCTAATCAAGCATTGGGGCGGGTGGAAGGGGTGGGGTGCGTGTTGTGTCGGGGAGGACATATAAGCTTCAAAGAATAGTATGAGAGATGTTAATGATTCAATTTGAAGTGGCAAAATATTAATGTTTTGCTTGATATTTATATCTATTATCCAACTGAAAAATGCTTGTGCCCTACCCTTTTTCTAGTCATCCTGGAAGGGGGTTGGGGGTGTTATGGGTGTTTTCTAGTAAAATTTCTCCTTTACTTATGTGGGGAGGGGGGGGACCTACCGCAATAAATAATTACCTTGACATGCAGACATGGTATCACAATGATCTAGCTAGATTAGACCCCAAAATCCATGGCCATCCTTGGACCCTTGGTCCCTCATTACCTATTTGGTTTTTCACAATTATTTTGTATTTGGAAAAAGCCATCGAAACAAGGTGGGTCGTTTGGCTTGGGATCTTAGGGAATGGAAATTTTAAAAAATTAAAAAAATCCCAAAAAATGGCAAGATAAAAAAGGTTTGTGACGGTGTTGTTGTTGTTCTAGAAGTTTCCCACTTTTATTGGCAATTTCCACTTTGGATCTTCTCCCCCCTCCCCCCCCCAAAAGAGCCTGTTGGGAAGAATCATTGAAAGGAGAAGTGATCATGAATGAACCAGTTGTGACATGCACAATCACTATAGTTAGTTTGGTTTGGTTTGACCTAGGTATTGGGTGGGCCTTTCTACAAAAAAATCACCATTTTGGAAAAAAAAAATTGCCATTTGAAAAACCCAATATTGTCTCTCTCTTTTTTTTTCCTTCTTAATCTTGGATTTCATATAAGGCATATATTGGAAGCAGGGTTTCTTAAAAAATATTTTTCAAAAAATAGCAAAATTAGTTGAAAAAGAAATCAATTGTTTGGAAGTTGTGCAATTCACCTAGTCCTAAAATAATGAAGTCACATGATGCAAAATGGGAGAAAGTCTTTAATTATGTGGGTAGTATAACTTGTTTGTAAAGTCTTGACTCTCATTGATTCTTAGAACTAAAGCATGTCTTCAGGATCTCACACTGTTCAAAACAATGTGTTGAATTGATCATGTTTGGCCTGCTACATCATCATGTGTTGGAGAAAGTTGATATAATTCAATACTTGATACTCACTCAAATAATTTTTAGAGAAAAAAAACTTTGCAAAATAGTTTTGCATCAACTATCATGGAGTTGTAGTTCCCACATGTTTTGATGCCACGACATTTTATTTCCAAAGTAGCCATATTTTGAACCCATTTTTATGAACTCCAAAGTTTGATAAAAATCCATGGTGATTTAGAATAATGTGAGGTCTACTCTAACCTATTTTTAGTTGTAAAACCTGGGAATGGGGGAGCTTCAAAACATTTATAATTTCCACAAACTCTTCATGCCATTCCCATTATTCCATTGTTCAAATTGGTGCAATTCCATTCATCCACCATTCATCCACCAATGTAAACTCCCTATCTCCATTGCTTTGGAGAGCCCTTTTTTTTTATTTGGTGGCAAGTTTTTATTTGTTTTTGTTCCCAAGCTTCAAAAAAATTCGGCAACTCAACATTTTGATATCTAACTAGTGGACTCCTTGATGGATCAAGGCTGGTTTTACTTATGCCAAATTTTCAAACCCTATTCTCTCCCCCCCTTAGAGTTACTTGGATACTCTCTCTTTATGTTTGCAATATTCACAAGGCACTTGAAGTGAGGGTTTAAACTTCAAACTTGATATCCTAAAGGGATGAAGCCAATTGGTGGGTGGGTAAAGTTCCAACTACCTATTGGACAAATCCATTGACCCTGGGTCACAAACCCAATCTCCAGAGGACAACCAGATTGGGGATCTGGTCAAGATCTGGATTCTGGGTTATCCATTCCATGGAACCCACCCCCTTATCTGTGTAATTAATAAATAACAAAGACCTAAATTCTAATCTCTTTGACTTACAACACACACAATATGGATAATTATGGAACCAAAATTTATGAGCCCTGGATTTAAATAATTAAAAAGAGCTGTAGACAGGATCTCCTCAAGATCTTTTGAGATTTTAATGTAAATTTAGTGGGATTTAATGTACACTTACTTAAGCTTCCTAATTTAATAACACAATGTCCTAATGTTTGACTTATTAGAGCATCACCTTAGACACCATATTTATATGAGCCCAATTGATTAGGTATGCTGCATACAAAAAGCTCTAAGCATAACCATCCTGATGGGTATCTACCAGTGCTGGCCGGTTATTTCTCTTTAAAATTTTTTTTCTGTCAAGTAGGTTTTTATTGAATTTCTTAAAAAGATCACATAGGTTGTCAATATCAAATATATACAAAAATTGGTTGGTGGGTAGGTTATCCAAAATTTGGGTAATAATCATTGATTATGCTGAAGGGTAGGTTATCAAATGGCCAATTGATACTTACATATTCTTCTATCGATTATTAATGGGTTAAAAGCTTTTATAAATTTTTTAAAAAATAATTTTAATTTATAAATAAATAAATAAATATTATTGTTTAAAGATTGATAACTTACATGGATGACAATCAGGTCATCCGGGTAGGTTTTTAGATTTTTGAAAAATTCAATACCAGGCGATTATCAATATCACCGGTTAATCCAAAAGATCAAGAACCGATTGGTAGGTTACAAACCAACTTGATAACCGGATCAAAACTCAATACCCAGCCAAACACTGGTGTCTAGCATAGTGAGTGGAATAAACTCATGTTGATTAGGAGGCAATGAGAGGACGGGTTAGTTGTTTTTGGCTTATTTGAGACCATGGGTTGGTTGTTTTTGGCTTATTTGAGACTATGGGTTGGTTGTTTTTGGCTTATTTGAGACGATGGGCTAGTTGTTTTTGGGTTATTTGTTGGGTTTGCATTTGTGTAATGTAACAAGCCCTAATTAGGGCATGGCACGCATGTGCGTAATAGGTCCATTGACATGGAATGTTGGATTAGAGTCCAAGAATATCACATGATTTCCAGCCCAAATATTTGGGCTTCTTTGCTCCCCTACATACTACTACATAGCTCTATGAGACTCTTATCTCTTGTCAAGGTGTGTGCATTGTGCACCACCATGCATATTTACCAATAATATCACACTATACATTGTGTACAGCACTCCTTGTCCATCGGATGGATGCTCATCTCCTGTTCTCATGGTTGTTAGAGTATGGTCTCTCTATATCTGAAGAAACAATCTTGTGTTAAGCATGAAGTATCCGGGGATTTTTGTTTTTCCATAAAATTTTTATTTATTTATTTATTTATTTTTTGCACCAACAATTTCAGAAAAGCTTTAGAAAGTTTTGGAATTTAAAAAAAATAAAATAATAGTGAAAATTTGACTATTTCTGCTACTTGTTTGGGGAAAAGAAAAATTAACCCAAAAATTGAAAAAGAAGAAGAAAGAAAAACACCCTGGAAGTAAAGAGATGAGCGATCAAATTTCAAATGCTTGCAACAAGGGATGAGGACAATCATGGATGAAAACAAGGAAATTATGAGAGATAAGACATGCTTGTCCGTGCTGGAAGCCATTATTATCAAGGAAAGTGACGAACTTGGATGAAGTCATGGTGGATGAAAACAAGGAAATTTTGAGAGATAGACATGGTTGCCCATGCTGGAAGCCATTATTATGAAGGAAAGTGGTGAACTTGGATGAAGTCATGGTGGGTGGTGGGTGAAGCTAAGTTCTATTGTAAACAAAGAAAGCTTTCAATAATCTGGTAGTGAAGAATAGGAAAAAGATATCATGGAATCTAAATTTCATCCTTGTTTGTAAGTAGGCTAATCTTGGCATGTTAGTGTATGAGAAGAAGTGATTTTTTTCGTCTTGCCTACCAAGGCAAGAATATTGTGTTTAGATTTATTATAGTAATTATAGAGTTATAATATCTTGAAGGATTTTGGTTTCTTTCAGAGGAGTTTTTGAAGATTATATTTTTGCATGGTGAAATATTTGAGTTTCCATAATTCTTCTTTTGCATTAAGATACTTTTTAATGTAAATGGCAAGACCATTGTGCCACAAAACCCATTGTTTTTCGGTGAGGTGAATTTTCACCAGTTTGTGAAAAGTATTTTTGGGAAAAAAATATTATGTCACAAAATTCCCTGTTTTTATGAGAAAAATTCACCAAAAAAAGAGAAATTCTTATTCTAAAAATCACCAAAATTGCAAAAAAATTCCTCCAATATGAAAAGGTGGTTAAGATTCTCTACTTTCATATTTTGAATATCAATTTTGCTAAATATACTCGTGGATGATGGCCACTTGACCAACGCCACGACACTTGAGTGAGACATTGAAAAGACTACATTTAACCTTTGCAAATGTTAAATTGGAACTGGTGGACCTTTGATTTAGTCCTTGGATTTGATATTATATTCTTTAAAATCAACTACCATGGTACCACCAGTACAACAAAATCCTTGTGGCAATAGGCGTTGGATGACTGGTGTTTCTTTTCTCAATTTTGTGATGTAGCCAAAGTGGCAATCACTGGGGGGAAAAAAAAAGAAGGCAAATTTGGGCATCACTATTGGAGGTTATCATAAAATTTTGGCAATTTAGGAAAAAAAATTCTCAAAATCTGACAAAGTTGGGCCATTTTTTCCATTGGAAAATCCTTTGTATGAATTGAAATCATATTTTTCAGGTCAAAATTTGGCAAATATCTGCCAATAACAAAATCACTGCTCATGACACATTTCTAAGATGATATATGCGATTTCATCCATTTCAATGTAAAAATTTTATGTTATATATCAAATTTTGACATTAATGTAATATGTGCCTGATAGTGGCAAACTACAATAGAATTTTTTAAGAAGTGATCCTCAATCTAGACCTTAATTCCAACTTCAATGCTGTGTTTCATACTCAATTGCTAGTATTCTTAAAATGATTAAATTTTAGTAAAAGTCGTTACCAAATAATGAAAAGGCATTCAAAAACGATTCATTGCACATAATTTTGAAAACTTTTATGAGTAGCTAGGTCTCTTTCCATTGCAACACTATGATCACAACAACTACACACAATAATTGTTGATCACAACAGCCTAATGAAAAGCCATTGACATGTGGGGGGGGCCTTGTTGCAAGAGATGCTTTCCATTGCATAGCTGCAAATGGGCTAAGAAATTGTAATTGTTAAATGTTAATAGCTTGATAGTCTAGCTATTTAAACTATTTTCTAACTACCTTTTAGTTACACATGGGTTCCAATTGAAACATGTGACAAATGTCACATTATGGTGATTTGCATGTTGACTCACGGCTGTCACGCTCTTGCATTGCTTTTGCGTTTTGGGTCGTGAATGCAAGAGTTGTGTGATGCAAATGTGAGCCCGGTAAGGTGAAAAATTGTAATGAAAAGGTGCTATTGTGGTCACACATTGCCCCCTAATGAAAAGATGTCCCTAGTGTGAAAATTGCCTTACAAAAACCCTAAAACTGCAAGCTGGAACTCTCAATACCACCAAAGGAATTTGACTTGCAATGTACTTTTTTTTTTCCAAAACAAATTTGTCCTCACATCCTCAGTTTTTTTTGACCAAATTGAGGGCTCTCATCTTCACTTCAATGGCGGGTTCTGGTCCTCACTTTAACCGATGGCTGGCTTGCTGGCTGGCTTGCTCCGTGGATAACTCTAATATACCACATGTGTTTTACATTGAAATGGACGGAACCTCACCTTGTAGTTTAGTTTACCTCACATGTTGTCATGAGCCAAAAGCCTACTAAAGTAGGCAAAACCATATTCTGTTATGGAGTAAACCCATGGCTCTTGTGAACGCTGGCCCCACTTATCCATCCATCCATTCATCCATCCATCCATCCATGCATTCATTCCTGTTTTTGTCTTTTTGCAATCAATGTTCTTTCCGAAAGCCAATCCATTTTCATCCCGAGCTTGGAATGATTGTATTAACCCATTGGCAGGCATTTTACAACCAACCATCTTTCTTACTTCACGTCAGTCAGTACACCACTTGGCCTACTCTCACTGGCAGAAGAAACCCCATTTCTTTTTGTCTTGTGCAACAGGTGACCTCAAACAAGTTTTGGGTACATGCGGATTTTGGGTGGGATATTTTTCCATCATCGGAGCAATCTTATTGGATGCTTGTGACATTATCAGTTCACAAGTTCTGCTGGGTTCACTTCTCGTTGGTAATCAATTGGACGGAAAGAAGGTGATGGATGATGTTGTGTTCAGAAATTTTGTTGTTGTTGTTTTTTTTTTTTTGGACATGTTTCCACCCAAACACGCATCGTTGGGAAGGGTAATTCTGGTTATGTTAGATAGAAGAACAAGTGATGTTTTCCATCCTCTTTGAAAAATAGCCATACTACAATTTGTTACCCAAAAACACCATTTCCCATTTCCTGTAGTCAAAAGGTGGAAGCTGCTGTAAACCACTCAAATTCATGAGAAATACTTAGGGAAACATTTCAATCACACTACCCTACTTTCTCTCCTTTGCAATGTTTTTGTTTCTTCTGATTTTTCAATGTTGCCAAAGTGGTGATCAATAGCTAATAACAATATTTAGCCATAGTTGGCTACTGAGCACATCTCACTAAACCAAAAGAACTTTGGTATTTGGTTTTTAAAAATTAATTGTATTGTGTGTGATGCAGTTGTAGGAGGTCAAAGGCAAAGAAGCCACAGAACGTGCTTCAATTACAGAACAAATCCTACCTACTTACCTACCAGGACGGAGTTCTTTGAAAATTGGAGCTTGTCGAATTGACTCTAGAATTACAATACAGAATTGTGTCACTGTGGAGAGAGAGATTGCCACCCTTCACCATAGAGAGCTTCTTCAAGGTTACAACTTACATGCTCTTTCAAATGCATGCACAACCGAGTACATAAGAGCATGGTGGGGTCTAGCTAATAGTTTTCTTAATTCTTAATCACGTAGCAGAATCTGACCCTAAGTGTGCACCGGGTCTACCAAATAGTCTACAATGTTCTTAATCACATGGCAGAATCTCTCTACAAATGTGCTGATTATGTCACGTAATGACATTTGGTCAGACCGGGCTTGTCGGAGTCACCTGCTGCTGGACTGCATGGTTCCTGCCCAATGGTAACATAAGAGTTTGTAATCTTCACGATCAAAAGAATGCCAAAATAAGGCCAAGCCAAACTAATCACAAGATCAAAACTTGTATGTGAAAAAGGAAAAAGAAAAAGAAAAATAGAAAAAAATTACAATAATAATGAATAATAAATATTAATTAATTAGTTAATTCTTGCATGATCCTGCTGCCTGCCTGCCTATGAACAAAGTCTTCATCAGTCTGGATTGCTGAGGGTGTACTAAACTCCTACTTGGAGAGCTCATTTCATTCATATCTTTCTTGCACTCATGCCATCCGTGTTTGTGCCTTGGACATTGTACATTTGATCAGCGGTCCGGACTCTGAATTGCCAAGAAACAAGAAGCTACACGAGAATTTGTGAAGTCAGTCCATTTTCCTCACTATATTTTGAGAGTTTGTGGTGCCACCTACACACCCAAATCCAACTGTAGAATGAACAAGTTATCCATTCTCTATATCATTTTGTCTGTTAAATGTGGTTACCAGAGAGATTTTGTGAAAAGTGTTCATCAAATGTACATATTTTCAAGGCCAGCTGCTTCTTGTGCCCCTTTGAAATGTTGAGAATGAAGCACATATGCGGCATCTCAGTAACACCAAATACATTCAATGCTCATAGTGGAATGAATGCTGTTGTTCCCAGTTGGTTATTTCTTTTTGGGATTTTATTTTTTCAGTGCAGTGACGAGGAGGAAAAGGAACTCAGAAGTACTTGAACTTCAAAGCCTTGGAGGGTGGAACCAATGCACACACCTCCATAGTTCCAACACCTAATGCTATCAAATCCATAGCCATTACTTATGCTCTTTCCTGTCGCTCCCAAATCTGTTTTCCAAAATTGAAGGCATCACATTTTCCAGTGAATGCAATACTGGTAGAAATCTTCTGCTCAAATCACAAAATACTTGTGAATGGCAGGCAGGTTCTACAACCCTTACAACTTGTCCTCCAGCAATTCATCATCATGGTAGAACTGGGCATAAACAAGGGAAGTAGATATGGAGACCCAGAAGAGATGATCCAATAACCACAAAATCTATCACACCGACCCAAAATGGTTACAAAACTGCAAATCACAAAGGAATTTGCCACGTACAAGATTGGAATCCAGATGATTTCACTTGTGAAAATATTAAGAGTTTTTAATACACAAAGTGTTTTGGAAAGAAAGATGAATTACTGAGAAGATAAAACTTCTGGAGAAATCTCACAGGACTATATAGTAATCTCCCCAAAATTTCCAGCCCAATCCATTCTACAAAATCTGCATTTTGAGTACAGAATAATCTGCCCAAATTTTCACGCCAACCCATTCTACAAAATCTGCATCTTGGAGTCTCTCTTGCATTTCTGGAACCAAGGGAGAGACTCAGCCCTGGTATTTGTTAGCACTCAGAGACAGACATAGCTTTTTCTATTTAACAAAAAGTCAATAGAATTGTATCCTCATTTCAAGCAGCGACAAGACAAGCTTTGTGATGGTAAGCTTGTCCTCAGATCTACAAATTTTGGATCAAAGGTTTTGTGGCTGCCAAAAGATCAGGTTTAGGCTCAAAGCTGAGAGTTTTGCGAAACTATGACTTTGAGAATCTTTTACACTTGGAAGAAAGGATCTGGTTTTGATCTCAAGGAACTCCTCAAATCCACAACCCATGATGCAAGATGTGGGAAAAAACCATGATTGCCCTAAATTTCTCATGCTGCTGATGTACATTGTTTTTCTTTCTCTGATGCTTAAAAAATCCACAACTTTGTTTGTCTCCTCCTATGCCTTGTGTGTGTTTGCTGCTTCTCAGACTTCTGATTCCAACCCTTATTTTGCAACGTCCTTCAATTCATGGCTACATATTCTCAGTGGATACATTATTCTCCATACAATGACTGGTATTTAAAAATAATATAAGAAAAAACAAGTCTCAATTGTAGGTACCTATGTGGTTCCTGCTCAGCAAGAAGAAAGTGTTTGAGCATTGGCAAATGGGTAATAGCTTCTTCATATGCCAAGTTATGCTTTGCATTGCATTGGATTATCGAGTGTCAGAAACACTTTGTACATTGGCAGATCTGGAGTTAGCTTTGGACCAGTGATGCAGAAATGGAAATACAAACAGGACTCTTTAAACTGATGGTGGAATCAATCCTCCAATTGGCATTGTTGACCCATGGCATGGAGCTAGCTCAAAGACAATCTGACAAGTATCTCAAAGGCCAGACAAAAAATCCATAGCATACATGGAATGTTGCCCACCTGTGCATAAAGCATGAGGTGAACATTATCACCAACTTAAAATAGACATTAAGGTCTGGGGCGGCAGATTGTGCCATTTTCTTGACCACATTGTATGGCATAATCTTCCGGTGATGATCATACTTTCATAATAGTGACCAAAATCTGTGTACTGAACATTGTAATGGTTGAATCTGCAACCCCAGACCTTTTAATGTCATGGTTGGGCGTTACCCTAAACTTTGTAAACTGCCAGGTATGAACTATCACACAATCATCAATAATGTTCACATTTAATCTTCAGACCTCTATGATGTGTTTGACAAGTGTTTGATGCAAGTTTCACTTGTGTTTTGTTGATTTGCATTTTGGTGTCTAATAAAATTGCAGCCTTTGTTAAGTAGTTTATTACTTAGCAAGTAAGTATGACCAGCTGAATGATCCTTGCTTTTTCTTCAGCTTGTTGTCTATTGCTTCCTCGAAGCAATGCCTAAGCATCCCAGCTGTTTAGACCATTACCTTCTTCTCGAGCCCACTCCCAAATACATTTGCTCCCCTGTAAAAAAACACTGCCAGAAGTTTCTGTGTGTATTTGGAAGAACCCTTAACAAGGTAAGATTCACTCTGCAGCGCGGAATGGGAGGTGTCTTTAAGGATTTGAAATGTTCATCTGCAGAAAACTCATATTTCTGGTAGTGCTTTAAGTTGGGTATGGTCCCCTTTATTCTGGTAACACCCTGGCCCTCAAGCTTTAACCTACACTTTGCATTCTAGCAAAGAGCAAGGAGCAAAACAACATCCTAAAATGAATATAAGGTTAGCCAAGTGAAAGAGATAAAAATGCCTTTGCTTACTGACATTTTACATGGCCACACCGTTTTCCATTTTTTGAAACCTTAATACCTGAGCCACAAAGCAAGTTTTAGTGCAATCATCCTCACCCAATACCTTAGTTGTTTAGGCACAAAAGTATGGCAAAACCCCATGTACAGAAAGGAGCAAGAAAAGTTCATCAATTCTCTCATCAAGTTCAACAAAATTGAAAGAGACATGAGTTGAAGATAACACAAGCCAACCACTTTAATTTGAGGGCACACTATTTGCACCTCATGCCCAACACCTTCCTCTCTCCCTCCTTCCCTCCCCCATCATCTTTGCATTGAATTCACAAAGATGATGAATGTAAGTAAGAGTTTTCTTCTACCTACCCTCTCAATCGCCAAAATCTTCCAATCCATCATCCCAAAACTTGAATTTGTTTCCTATCCCCGATCATGCACTTCTTTCCTCCTCCCTCTAGCTCCTAATCTTAGGATTTGACAAGTAGCATCCTACTTACTATATGTTCCCAATTGTTAACAAAATTAAATGACTACTCCCCTTACAACTTGAGATTTCTTCTTGTACTCCTACTCAAGGATGGATGCACAAGCAATTCATGCCTCAAATGCTGTTCATACGCTTTCATCAATTGAAGGGAACATCTGCCATTTGCATGCAAACCTTCTGCCACTCAAATAGAAAACCTAGTTTAGACTAGGAAAGGCTTGCTTCCGCATACCTCCCCTAATTTTCAAGCCTACACACCTTCAAGGCTTGGACCCTCAAATTATGGAAGGCCCTTGGCATCCATCCACCTAAACCTAGAAAACTGAGGGGGATGTAAATTCTTTGAGAAAGTCTTAACTAGTGTTGGGTGGTTCTTGACCGTTACAAAGAGCATTTGGTTTTGGTTTTTAAAAATAAATTAGGAAGGTTCCAATTTCAGTTCTTTAAAAACAAGAGAAGGGCTCTAGTGTTTTTTATAAAAAAATTCTGATTCTGGTTATGGTTTTAATTATTTAAATAAAACCCAATTTCATTGTGGTTCTGAGTAACCCAGACTAGAAATGATAATTAAACCTTGGTTTAAATCTTCTTTTTTTTTCTATTTTTTTTCAAAAATATCATTTCTGGTTCTAGAACCAATTCCAAAAATCAAGTCCAATTCTCAGTTAGTTTTACTAACCAGAATCAGAACCTGCAGTTCTAACTCCTCAAGCCAACCGGGTAAGTATCCAATTGGTCTTAACTTCCCAATCATAATAAGTGAGTAAGGAATCAAATGGGTTTTTTTTTTCTTTTTTTCTGGTCTCTCTTTTTTTGTCTTTTTCCATGAAAGTTGAGTTTCTTTTCAATTAGCCCAAAAATAGAACATAATAAGCCCTCAAACGTCATGGCTCAATGATAGGACCCCTATGTGGTACCACAAGGGTTTTTGGGTTCAAACCCACTGATGAGCAGGAGGTGAAAATTTTGCCCTTTCCTCCTCACTTGGGAACTGGCATAAGCTCGGTTGGTGTTGGGTCTCTGCTCTTGTGTATGTTGGGAACTTGATGTTCCCCTTGTGGTTTTGCCCTCTTAGGTGGTTCTCTTTTGTCTTCTTGGACATGGGTCCTTCCATTTTGTTCCTAGTATTCCCCCTTTTTTGGGTCCTTCCATTTGGTTCCTTGTATTCCCCCTTTTTTGGGTCCTTTGGTTTATTTATGATTGGCAGGGTTTCATTAGAAGAAAATAGAGAAGAATAGTAAGCCAAAACAATGTTAGCTAGCAAGCATGGCTGTTATGATACCACTAGAAATCCATGCAAATAGACTTGTTATCTTGGCAATCATAGCAATCATAGAAAGACAGTGATCATACTTGATGAAATGAAATAAAAAAGAAACAAGAAGAGCAACTGAACATGGACACACACACACACACACACCCAAAGGAGAAAGGAGGTCAAGACTCAAGACTCAAGAGAGAATGATTGAGACAAAAAGGGAGAAATGATTTTTGACTACATGACAACAAGGAAGAATGACATCAGACTCCAGAGGAAAACTTCTTCAAGAAAAAAACAAAAACAAAATTTAATTGCACTATAAAGAGCTATCATGGGTGTGGCCTCTTATGAATTAATGAGCCATTAATACCACATTGGAACAAAGCTGCAGATTTGGGGAGGCGGGGGGATAAAAGCAACCCCCTCCCTCCATCCATCCATCCATCTATATTGCCAATCAAGTAAACACACCTTGTTGTTCTCCTTTATGCTAACTTAGCTGGAAAGTAATATGAAAATGAAGCCCCAATTTGTTGTTGTTCTTCTTCTTCTTTTATAATGGGCCTTCAAACCACAAATGTGACCCACAAATTTTTAGGGGAAGGGAAGGGAGGGATCTATTTGAAGAGGGTCAAAATGTGACAAGTGCATCTCACAGTCACTGAATTGTGTTGAAAGTTGTAATTTTAAAAACAAAATTGAAATTCTTTTATGTATGGTTACCATTTTGTCAAATTGATTTTTTTTAAATAAATGTTTTTCGACTATTTCACCACATTAACATTTGCTGTTTTGCCAAGCCTACTTTACCATTTTCCTAAGTTGCCAAAGTAAGTACACATTGCCAAATCACCAATCTCACATTGTGGAATCACCAACCCCACATTGCCATGGTTAGTAGTTTCCATTGGCTAAATTAAAATTTTCACATAGCCTATGCCTAAAATGTGTTCCTTTGCTGCCCAAACTTGTGCCCCAAAAAAGAAAAAAAAAATTCCAATTTTCAGGCTCAAACATCTGTCGGGGGGAGGAGGGTTTGGGGTGTCCTTCATTAGACATAGACATGAGAATTGGGTCAAACTAGATGTTAATTCTAAACATAGCCAAATTCATCCATGGATACCAAATTGACCCAATTTTCATAAGCTAGCTAATGAAGGGCTCAAACGTCTTTGTTTCTGGTTTTTTGGGGAGGTTGCAGGGGAGTGAGGGTGTGGTGTGTTTGATTTTATGGCTCATTGAGGCATGAAAATAACCTTTTCTTTGTGTCTAGAGTTTTTTTTCAACTGCAGTTTGACAGCAAGTTGAACGGTTTAGAGCTTGAGTTGTGTGTGTTTTTTGTTCATGTTCAATCTTTTCAACATTGTGACACTTAAACCTATTGAATGAGATGTAAACTCGAGGATGAAATTTGGATGATGGATGAAGTTGCCTAATCACGAGGCCCTATCCCTAGCGCTAGTAATGCGCAGTTAGCTATTTTGGTAATATGGAGTTGATATATTTGCTAATGTGAACTTGGCAAAGTGTAAAGTGGGTGTAGACTTTAGCCTTGAATGACAAACCCTGTCTGTACCCGGTGGGTATATCCAGGTAAAAGACATACTCACATAGCACATCATTTTCCTTTGCTTAGAAGGGGGTTTAAACATCAAACCTGGTTGTCTGATGTTATGAGAACAGAAATCATCAGACTAATAGAATCATCCTGGCAAGGTTTGGTGCTGTTTCTGATACCCACCCAACAATGGTATTTCCAGGAGGTAAAGTCCCTCCATTCAGACATTCCTAAGGTTTGGGGCCCAGGCACACTTGCATTGTCTTTACTCTTACATTAGCACAATGATTAGTTAGTTACCAACCAAATTAACACATCAAAAATTGGAATCTCCATCTTTCCTTGGTCTTCACACCCACCAAATAATGTTTGTTGCCATTTGAAAACTAATTTAATTAGTAGAAAACTAATTAAAAACAATCTTGTTATTATCTATTTGTTTATGAAGATGGATTTTTTCAAATGGGAGGTAGTTATGTGAAAAGTGACTAACCCTACCATATGATAATTGACCTCCTTATGGTTATCCACATATCTCTAGCTTTGTGCATACAGTTGACAATCCAGACACTTCCTTCCTAAACCCTAGGCAAAAACAAAACAAAACAAAACAAAACAATTGTTTAAATGCAATTAGGCCAGCCCACAACACTAGAGGCGGCTTCCTACTTCAGACCTCAACCAAGTCAAAGCACAAATGAGTTGCACCTGGCACAAGCAAAAGGACAAGGGAATGACAACATCACAGGGAAATAAGTTAAACAAAAGACACACATGAGCAGCATACAATTGGCAAGCCACAAATAAAATCTCCTTGGCTTGAGGGTCCATGTGCAAGGCACCTCCCCCAACCCCTCTCCCCCCCCCCCCCAATCATCTAGGTAAGAACATTTTGGTAATGAAAGCTTTTTTTTTTTTTTTGCAGTAATTTAGGTGGGGCCACCCTTCCCAAAGCCAACCTAAATGATGCCCAAGGCCCCATTTTAGACCCGTTGAAA